>Ga0256405_10000790_pt1 | contig 97557 bp, 69 predicted proteins | sample RumenRJG_02DNA_FD_189096 | JGI IMG/M metagenome (GOLD analysis project Ga0256405, IMG submission 189096) | Bovine rumen microbial communities from Lethbridge, Alberta, Canada - RJG_02 | ecosystem: Host-associated > Mammals > Digestive system > Stomach > Rumen | place: Canada: Alberta...
ATACTGCCTCCGCCGTAAGTCAGGAGTATTTTCTTGCCGAAACCGCTCATTACTTTCTGCAGTTTCTCTACTACGCCTTCACCAAAAATAAGACGTGTCGGTGTCTGATAATCAAAGTTTTGCATAGTTATTTTGTATTATTTATTTGCGTTAATGAATATATTATTTGAATTTCGGTGCAAAGGTATTACTTTTTTTTGAGATACGCAAACATAAATTAGCCGAATAACTACCATTTTTGCAGAAAAGAGCAAAAAAAGGCAATTATTCGGCAACAGAGATTCTCAGAAAAAACAGTAAACACATACAGACATAAACCTACAAAACAATTTGCAGAGTTTACGATTATTAAGATTTGGTTCTTTGATTACGTTTATTTTTGAGGCTTTATCGTCCCGTATCTCTCCCGTATCCGAGTCGTGTGCGGCAGGTAAGCGGGAAAATGTACTATTGTTAAGATTTCCATAACAAAGCCTCTTCGATTGTTATTCCGTACAATGCGCAATATACAGATAATTGGTCTTTCGTATAATTCTCTCCCAATAATTTCCAAACACAACCGGCTTTGTGTTTGAGTTCTGTTGCGGGATCTACTTTGAACTCTGCGTGCATATAGGAAGTTAAATTATCGGTCATAGTATTGAATCGTATAATGATACATTCCATGAAATACAATTTAAGCCGCCGCCGTTTCTTAATACGCCGTTAATATCTACTAATTCAATATGTTCACGTGGTATACCTAAAGCAGAACCGATTTGTGCGCAAGCCTGTTCATCCTCGGGGACATTAAGCCGTGGAAGAAATAGTTTGCCGTCTATCAACAGGTAGTTGATGTATGCCCAATTCCATTTGTGAGGTCTTGGTGTGTCATAGTGCAGCTCCACTACTTCAAAATGAGGTTGTAAAGCGTCAAGTAGTCTTTTGCGAAGTCCTTTATCAAAGTCGTAATAATTGGTAAGTAACACTTTGCCGTTTCCTATATAACGTATCATTCCATCCGCATGACCATATGGCTCATGGCGATCCCATGGAATAATAACCGTTTCGGCTCGAAATACTCTATCTAAACGCGGAATAAGTTGCATCGGTAGCAAAGAAGGGTTCTCTTGGAACACCTTCTCTGTCATGATTACTTTGCTACCGCACATAATCACATTCCCACCATCGAGAATAAGTTCGGAATTGACATGCGGAAGGCGACTTGGCGCAATCACGTGCTTCCAATTAGTGATGTACTGTGATTGTCCGCGAAGGTAGTCCGGTTCATAACGATATGCTACAAAATGATCCGGCGTACATTGCACGGGCATAAAGTCCCGCATCCAAATATCTTTGGTATTTGGAAGAAGGGCATAATCTACTCGCTGCCGAGCGAGAGCAGCTGATAACTCTGACCAACATTTATATGCGGTCAGATGTTGCGAAAAACAAACAATATTAGTCATAATGTGCACTCCTAAATTATTTCGTTTGCATACTTATCAATGTAATACACAAGCGGGTACATCCGCGAACTTAGTTCATGGGAGTTCTTGGAAGTAGCAAAAATATGCAAAGCCTCCGTTCTAATTGCGTCATAAGGATGTGTATTGCTTCCTATTTGCCCCCCATCGAAAAACATTTGCACGCGTTTGTGATTCCCCTCAATAAATTGATTTGCAGGCACTCCAAACTTTTTGATTTCTATGCCGCCAATTCTTTTATATTCATACGAGATACAAGTATCCAAGTCACCACACGCAAGATACGCATATCGGTCTGCTTCCAATTCGGAAAGGAGACGATACACATTAAACTGATGAGCAATTTTCTTGGGTGCTCCGCTTTTCTTATATTTCAAGTTGAAATAGAAACTTACAATTCCATCTTTATTGATAAGATGTCCTAATTCGTGACCAATAAGAACACTCAACTCATCTTCAGACAGCGTATTCACAGCTCCGGAAGACATGTGAATAATACTCGGATATTGGTCGTTGCCAGAAACAATACAGCCACCTTGGACACGTACGCGGTTGTCAAGTTGAAATACGACCTTTTCATGTACATTCAGCCGTTCCCTGACTGCCTGACAAAGATGAAAGAGTTTGGGCGTTGTGTCTGGCTCTATCGGAAGATTAAAACCACTTTCATCAAAGAAACCATACTTCATGTAGATCAACTCTGCTTTAACCTGTTCATCGTTCATAGGACGAATGTCATCCCACAATTTTAACCGCAAATTTTTGCGTTGAATAATTACTGGATTTAAATTCATATATCTTTGCTATTTTAGTTATTAACTTTCGTCGGCAAAGGTATATGTTTTTTCGCGGAAAATAGAATCTTTTCCGTTAAAAATTGTTAAAAGTTTAGGAGATGATATTAACAATAAAAAAGAGGACTTATGTCCTCTAATTATAAATCATATTTTTTAAATCTCCATTTTCTCATGCATTTCTTGAATACATGACCGGAATAGCGAAAATACTTGTCTGGATCAAAATCTTTCTCCTTGCACTCTATTTTAGAATATTTTCCTTCTTTATATTCGTACCCTGCCACATTCTGCCGCCACTCTCCTTTGGGAATATAAGTTTCCTTTTCAGGTTGTTCTTCATTCACCCATTTAATCTCAATAGTTTTGCCTAATGGCACTCCCATATAAAGCATTTCAGAATAGATATGCGTAGAATGAGAATCATATGCATGAGGGTCATACGCACAACTGCCGATATGGAAACCCCGAATTAGGAAAGATGCGCGATATTGTTTATCAGGATTCTCGAATGTTACATCAACACCTGAGATATGAAGATTAAGCCTTCCTAATTCGAAATAAGGAATCTCCTTTCCTTTTCCTTCATTTTGATTAGTATGGTACATTATAGGATCTTTCAAACCATCCGCCGTTTCCTCGTGATAGTAAAACTCAATATCGTCTAAATATAAACGCTTTTTACCTTCAATAAGAAAATAACCACCATAAAGCAGTTCCTTAGCCATTAAGCAAAATTGTTCATTTAGAGAATCTAATTTCTCCTTTTCAGTGGGGATGTCAACAACTCCTTTAAATTGTTTTAAAATATCAATCATATTTCTCTTTCTCCTTTTTCGTAGTGCTCGGAAGCACCGTCTCTGGAAGGGACGATATGTTATTCCGCAGAGCGGATACTTTGGGCAATGAATGCCTTGATTTCTTCTTCGGTCGGCAACTGGATGTGGTATTTCTGCACAAACAAATTCGGATTCAAACCACCTGTTACCACGTTTGCTGTTTTAATTCGGCGGATGTCGTCCGCCAAATTATAGCGTTTTGAGATTCTGCGGTCAGCAACCGCAAAATGTCTTTCTTGCTGAATTTCAGCACAAAAGGCAACACTTGTTCGCTTAATTTTGGGTACGCGTTATACATCAAACGGAATTCGTACAAGCGCTTTTCTCCACCTCCGCGCATGTAAGTACAAATTCGGTTGCAAAGGTACAACTTTTTTGCGAGATATGCAAATTTTTAGGGGAGAAATATGCCGGAATAGGTAGATTTAGACAAAAATAGGCTTTTTTTCGATAAATCGACAGATCGGGTTATCGGGTTATCGACAGATCAGGTTATCGATAAGTCGAAAGAAGAGATACCAAGGAAATTGACCGCTCGCGAAAATCGCGGCACAGGACACTGAGGGTGGTTGTTCGGCAGCGGAGATTCCGAGCACAGAACACTGAGGTACACTCTGAAGAGTTTCCGATAGCATTCAAATTGCACTTCGTCGCTATGCTATTTTACATTTCCCCCATGTAAATTGTATATTTTCCCATTATGCTTTATGTAGAGAACGCCATTCTCAATGACCTTTGTACTTTGTACATCGTTACTTTGTATATTCGGAGTGAGGTTTTCGGTGGCGGTGGAGGATGATTCAAAACGGACGGACACATTGCCAACTCCAAGCGCCTCAGCCAAACCGGAAGGATCATCAATCGCGCCGATATGGGTATAGGAATACGAACTGTTAAAAGTCTCGTAGAAAAGGACCACACAATTGTTGCCATAGAGCATCAGATCGCCGGCATGGATGGTACCGGGCTGGTACGTGGCGGTGGGAAGAGAGGTGGACAGGTAATGGTATTTCTCATTGCCGTTCAGCTCGTTCATCGTGACGGTCAGGGGCAGCAGCGCAGCAAAGGCTTCGCCGGTTTCGGAATCAGCGAGCGTAGCAGTAAAGGTCTTCGAACCGACCACTATATTGATTTGTTTGCCGGTGTTTGCATGTTGGTTCAAACCGCAGGTCTCCACCCAATTGGCAATGAGCGCAGAGAGGTTGGAGCGGTTGGAATTATTGATCCAGAGGTTCTCGGGCAGGTAATCGGCATCGGGCACAAGGCGATGACAGTCGGCTACAACACCGCTGATGCTGCTGGAAGCAGAGGAAACTAGGAGTCCCACTTGTTTGCCGGATAGTTGTGCGCCGACTTGGAAGAGGTAACTCTGCATGATAGCTGCCATCTGGCTCCACCAGAGCGGTGTGACGATGATGACGGTGGAATAATCCTCCACAGATACACTCACCGGATCTATCGCCGGATACGAAGCGGCATCGTTCGGGTTCGCTTTGATGGCATTGAGCAGTTGCGTGCCCAGCGCGTAGTTATTGGCTTCATAGCGAAGTCCTTTTTCTGCTGGTTCAATCTCTAAAACATCGGCAGAGATCTGGTTCGTCAGTTCAGTAACTATACTCTCGCAGTTGCCGGTGTAGCTGTAATAAACCACCAGCGTTTTGGCGGAAGACGTGCTGAGAATCAGGCTCATAGCTGCCAAAAAGGTAAAAAAGCGTTTCATAAGGTTTATTTGTTGGGAAGATGTTGTTTGACACGTTCGATGTTGGCTTGAATGACTCTGGGTGCGACGTACGGGTAGTCGGTTCCGTACAGGAGTCGGTCACGCGTGGTGAGGGTCATCAGCGCGCGGATGGTCTCGTCTGAAGGCGAACCGGCCAAGTCAAAATAGAGGCTGTTGAGGTTGGCTTCGAAGTCAATCTCTCCCACTAAGCCGTTCTGTCGCATGATCGAATAGAGCGACCGCATTCGCGGGATAGCGATCGACAAATACGCGCCTCCGTGCGGCACTACAACACGCATTCCTGGATAGCGCGCCAACACATTGCGGCTGATCATATTGCAGACCGTGCGCGTGGTCTCGGAGAGGTATTCCTGCATCGCTAAGGGCGTTTGGCGCATTACCTTATCGTTTACCGGCGAGGGTTTGTGCGGATGAAGGATGACTAAGGCTTGGCGGTCAGAGAGAAACGCCATTAACGGATCTAACACGCTGTCGCCGAGGTATTGCCCATAAACGTTTGTCGCCAACTTGACGCCCACCGCTCCTAAGGTGTCCAATGCGTACTTGGCTTCCTCAATCGCTGCATTCACATCCGGCAGGGGAAGGATCGCTGCAAAAGCAAATGGGCTTTCGACTTTCGACTTTTGACTTTCGACTAAACGCGCCAACTCTTCGTTTAACTGACGGCAAGCGGTATTGCACTCCGTTTGGTCACCGAAATAAGGATGCGGAGCAGGAATCGTCAGAACAGCTCTGTTGATACCTGCCTCGCTCATCATCTACAGATGTGCCTCTGCGCTCCATTGTGGCAAGGGAAAACCTTCGTCCAGAAGCATGTTATGCTTTGCCACCAATTCGCGATACGAATCAGGAATTGCGTGCGCGTGGTAGTCCGTCACTTGTGCTGCTGCCATGGAAGAGAGAACAAGCAGAGTTGATACAATCGTTTGCCGCATAATTAGAAACTTTGTTCTACCAAGGTCATCTCAATACGTTCGAAATAAGGGAACAGCGGGAATTTCTTGAGGAGAGTTTCCACTTCGCTTTTGTCCGTCAGGTTATAGAGAATATATGCGCCCTTCAGTCCTTCTTTCACCATCAGATGCTCCATGATTCCTTTGTCGCGCAGGTCATAAGCCATCTGCATCTCTACGGGCATCAACTCATTGAGGTTCTCGATTTTACCAAAATCACCCCAGGTCTCTACTAAAATTTTCTGCATAATTGTACGTTTTTTAAATGGTTAATACTGTGTTTTTGAAATCGAGTGCAAAGGTATAGCTTTTTGCGGATATAGAATAACATAAATTTGCCGAATAACTACCCAAAACGCAGAAAACGCAGAAAAATATCATTTTTTTGATTGCTATTTTTGCATATCTCGAATAAAAATTGTATCTTTGCAGCCAAATTTCAGCCCTTATGAAAAAACTACTGAATATACGGGAACCGAATGTGTATGCGCGGCATTTGGAGGCGGAAGTGATCCACCCGCTGATTAGTGTCGTTCATTTTGATGAACTGGAGAAGGGGGTCAGGACGAGTTTGAATAGCTACAATGTGTATGGGTTGTTTATCCAACGGGAGTTTCCGCAGGACTTGTCGTACGGCGTGCGGTCTGTGCAGGTGAGCGAGTGGTCGGTAATCGCCGTCGCACCGGGGCAAATAGGCGGCAGGGAAGATGATGGCAATCCGCTCTTTCTGAACGGATGGGCGGTACTATGGTCACCGGAGTTAATGAGCAGAACAGACCTCGAGGCGCACATCGCGGAGTATAATTTCTTCTCGTATTTCTTTACCGATTCGCTGCCTCTGGAACCGCAGGAATGGGATGCGATAGAGACGCTTCTAAGCGCGCTGCGCGCAGAACTGAAAACGCACACCGACAGCGCTGCACTACGGAATATAGTGGTCAGTTATCTGCGGTTGATCTTGGATTATTGTCAGCGGGCGTATTGGCGTCAGAATGCCCGGATTACGGCGAACGAGCCGGATGTGCTGAAACGGTTTCACGCCTTGTTGGACCAGTATTATTACGAAGGCCGGCAAGCCGAGAAAGGCTTGCCGACAGTAGCATATTGCGCTTCGGAGATGGCGTATTCAGCGGGTTATTTCGGCGATTTGGTGAAGCAAGCCACAGGCGCTTCTGCCAAGGAATATATCCAAGCGTATATCATCCGAATCGCGAAGAATATCCTCATGAGCGGCCGTAGTATCAGCGAAACGGCATACATGCTCGGCTTCGATTACCCGCATCATTTCACGCGCATGTTCAAGAACAAAACCGGCATCACCCCCGGCGAGTACATTTGTCATTGAATTGTAATCGGTTTTGTAGGGGTAGTGGCACAAGATTTGTGGAGATTAGGGTGTATGGAAATGAAAAACAAAACGATTCTGGTGGTTGATGACGAACCGGATATTCGCGAGATTATGGTCTTTAATTTAGAACAGGAAGGCTACCGCTGTTTGCAAGCATGTTGCGGACAGGAAGCATTGTGCATGGCCAAGGATGAACATGTGGATTTGGTGTTACTTTAACAGGGAACATTGCGTTCGCCTTTTGCTGTTACTGCGCATGTAAGTCTTCCGTTAAGCTTTGACATATTGTTCCGCCAATTTAATGGACGCAAATTAGACAAGTTGTCGGAGCCTCCGTGAGATACAGGAGTAATGTGGTCTATTTCCCATCCATACTCACTTTGACGATTTCCATATGCTCTGAAACTCATCCATGCATCACATTGGTCTTTTCTCCAATAAGTTGGATCATTTCCTGGAACAACTTTACCTTTTTGCCATACAGCAAGAATTTCGTCATTTGTAAAATTGGCCATAGATATTCAAATTTTAATTAATAGATCATTATTTTCTGATAACTCAGCCTACTACCCGTTTCTTTAACCAAGTGTAGTAGGTCCTTGGGTTGGTGCAATTACTTTTTCTCAATTACTGTTGTTTGGGGATGACTTTTCGCGTAAGTCATGGAACATACTTACCTGTAATTGCACTTCTTGCATGTCCTGAATTCTTTGCCATATTTAACACCTCCTTTCTATTTTTATATATTACAACAATCGGCCAACGGGTTAAGGAGTAAATAAGCACCATCAGGCTATATCTATCGCAAGAGTTGGTAATCCGAAATGGGTTACCGACTCTTTTAAAGGGAGCCTACCTTACCATTCCGTTACCACTCTTTACTGTCACAGTCCCATTCTTTCCTGTTGCTGATAATCATTGCATTACAAAGAAAATGCAATAAAAATGCAAAAAAGTTGCATTTCAGGTGATAGATTTTGCCTCTTTTTTGCATTATATATGGAGGGGTATATGTAAAACATACCCTAATTTCGCCTTCTTTTGTGGTCTTAAACCTTAAACTTTAAACTTTCAATCAAAAATCTCTGATTTTTCTTGCACATATCAACAAAAAGCAGTAACTTTGCAGCGGATTTTAAGAGTCTAAAACTAACTTGAGTGCAAATGGCACTCGCATTATGAACAAATAAACACTGATTCAGAGAAATGAACATTGTAAGAAAGGAGATTACTCTCCCTGATGGACGAGTCATCACACTGGAAACAGGCAAACTTGCCAAACAGGCTGACGGCGCCGTAATGGCCACCCTCGGCAACACGATGATTCTCGCCACTGTATGTAGCGCAAAGAACGCTGTTCCCGGTACCGACTTTATGCCGCTGACCGTTGAGTACAAAGAAAAATTTGCCAGTGCAGGCCGTTTCCCCGGTGGATTTACCCGCCGCGAAGGTAAAGCATCGGATTACGAAATCTTGATTGCCCGCCTGATTGACCGTGCCCTTCGCCCGCTTTTCCCGTCGAACTATCACGCAGAGACTTTTGTCAATGTGACAATGTACTCCGCCGATGGGATTGATATGCCGGAGTCTATTGCCGGATTGGCAGCAGGTGCCGCCCTGGCTTGCTCGGATATACCTTTCGAAGGACCTGTTTCGGAAGTGCGCGTAGCACGCGTGGACGGACAAATGGTCATCAACCCCACGTTTGAACAGTGCGAACATGCGGATTTGGAACTGATGGTTGCTGCCACCTATGACAACATCATGATGGTGGAAGGTGAAATGAAAGAAGTGCCTGAAAGTGTTATGCTGGAGGCTATCAAAGCCGCTCACGAAGCCATCAAACCGCAGTGCCTTGCCATCAACGAAATGATGAAAGCTTATGGCAAAGAGGAAAAACGCGAATATAATCATGAGGTGAATGACGACGAGTTGCGTCAGGCTGTACATGACTATAGTTATGCTCGCGCTTACCAACAAGCTACGGCAGCTGACACCGACAAACATCACCGCGAAGAGATGTTCTCGCAAATCCGCGAAGACTTCAAGACGGAAAAACTGGAATATATGCAACAGCGCGCTGAAGCACTAGGCATCGAAATAGACGAAGTGGCTGCTATGGTTGACCGCTACTATCACGATGTAGAGAAAGAAGCCATGCGTCGCGCCGTGCTGGATGAAGGCAAACGCCTTGATGGCCGTACGACCACCGAAATCCGTCCCATCTGGTGCGAAGTGGGTTACCTGCCCGGTCCTCACGGTTCCAGCATCTTCACCCGTGGTGAGACTCAATCACTCTCCACGGTCACCCTTGGCACAAAGCGCGATGAGAAAATCATTGACGAGGCATTGATTCAAGGTACTGATCGTTTCTTGCTGCATTACAACTTCCCGCCGTTCTCAACGGGTGAAGCTAAAGCGCAACGCGGTGTAGGACGTCGTGAAATCGGTCACGGAAACCTCGCTTGTCGCGCTCTGAAGAACATGATTCCGGAAGATTTCCCGTACTCCGTACGCGTAGTGAGTGATATTCTGGAGTCGAACGGTTCCAGTTCTATGGCTACCGTTTGCGCTGGCACGCTTGCCTTAATGGATGCCGGTGTTCCGATGAAGAAACCTGTCAGCGGTATCGCCATGGGACTTATCTCAGAAAACAAAGGTACCAAATATGCCATCCTCAGCGATATTCTTGGTGATGAAGACCATCTGGGAGATATGGACTTCAAGACCACCGGTACACGTGACGGTTTGACCGCCTGCCAAATGGATATCAAAGTGGACGGACTGAGTTATGAAATTCTGGAGAATGCGTTGGCACAGGCTCATCAGGCACGTATGTATATCCTTGACAAGATTTGCGAATGTATGCCGGCTCCGCGTGCTGACCTCAAGCCTCACGCTCCGCGTATCACCAGTTTCTATATCCCGAAAGATATGATTGGAGCTGTAATAGGCCCCGGTGGCAAGATTATCCAAAGTATCCAGGCCGAGACTGGTGCTGTGATTTCGATTGATGAAGACGAAAAGGGCGGTAAAGTGGAAATCGCCTCCAACAACGGAGAGGCTATGGCTGCTGCTGTGGCAAAAGTGAAAGCCATCGTTGCTCTGCCGGAAGTGGGTGATGTTTACGAATCCACCGTCAAAGCTATCATGCCTTATGGCTGTTTCGTAGAATTCATGCCTGGCAAAGAAGGCCTACTCCATATCTCGGAAATAGATTGGAAACGCTATGAGACTATGGAAGAAACCGGCATTCGGGAAGGAGATAAGATTACTATCAAATTGCTGGAAATTGATCCCAAGACCGGAAAATTCCGTCTCTCTGCCAAAGCTTTGAAAGAAAAACCCGAAGGCTATGTGGAGGCTGAACGCCCTGCACGCAGTGAACGCCGCAATGGTGACCGCGGTCCGCGTCCGGAACGTCGCGGCCCACGCCCAGAACGCCGTCAGGAAAATAATAACGCTGAATAAAGAAAATGTGTAAACGAAAATCCCCGACCGACAATGGGTCGGGGATTTTTACCCCGCTGATATCATGAAACAAATTGCCCCATCTGTTCTTTCTGCCAACTTTGCCAATTTGCGCGAAGAGTTGGAAATGATTAATCGAAGTGATGCAGACATGCTGCATGTGGATGTTATGGATGGTGTCTTTGTTCCGAACATCTCTTTCGGGTTTCCGCTAATGAAACCCATGAAGCAGTACAGTACCAAACCGCTGGATGTACATCTGATGATTGTGCATCCGGAGAAATACGTAGAGCGTTTCTGCGATGCGGGCGCGTGGAGTGTTGGCTTTCATCTGGAAGCCACCGATGACCCGATGCCGGCAATAGAACTTATTCGCAAGAAAGGAGTCCGCACTTGTTTAACCATCAATCCTGATATTGATGTGCATCGTCTGGATCCGTATCTTGCTGAAGTGGATATGGTGTTGCTTATGTCTGTTTTTGCAGGCTTTGGGGGGCAGAGTTTCATTCCTGAAACAATAGACAAAATTCGTTATGTTCGTCAGGAAATAGCTCGTCGTCAGTTGCCTACGCTGATTGAGGTGGACGGCGGCATCAACACAAAGAATGCAGCGGATGTATTTGCTGCAGGGGCTGATGTTTTGGTGGCAGGCAGTGCTGTCTTTGGCGCCAAAGATCCGATAGCAGCCATCCGGCTTATGAAAGGACTATAAGGTATGGGGAAGTTCTTCCGCCAACTGCCGATGCTTTTTGCATTATTGCCGTTGGTAGCCGTTATTCTGCTATCCCGTTATACGGATTTCCCGTTTCGGTTATTGCAAGATACGGAGGTGGATTTCATGGATACAACCCGCATTTTCCGCCTTGTTGTTCAAGACTATCCATCCGAACGCCAGAAAACATGGCGTTACACGGTACAAGTGCTTCCTTCGAAGGCAAACGCCTATCTCTATATCCGCAAAGACAGCCTGCGCTCATTGCCTACAATGGGCGATACCTTGCTGGTCAAGACAACTTTCCGCCGAGGCGGGCAACTGGGAAAGTTTGATTACGGACGTTATTTGCGCTATCAAGGAATCGTCGGTCAAGGTTATGTTCGCAAGCAATGGCGCATTGAGCACCCACATGTATCTTCTTGGCGCGACCGCTTGTCACCTGTCCATTGGAGACAGAATCTTTATAACCGTTATCAAACATTTGGTTTGTGTGGACAATCGCTGGCAACGGCTGCGGCCTTGACACTCGGTTATCGGGAAGATTTAGATGACGACCAAAAACGGAGTTTTCGCAAAGCCGGAGCAGCACATGTGTTGGCGGTTAGCGGATTGCATACAGGCATCGTTTATTCCGTCCTGATATTGTTTCTGACTTGTTTCGGAAGGTTCAAACCGCTTTATGAAGACCGTATTCATCAGTATTTGTTGAGTACTATTTTTCTCATTGGTTTGTGGGCGTATGCGGCTGTTACGGGTTTTACACCATCCGTGGCACGTTGTGCTGTAATGTTGAGTTTGGTGGAACTTGCACGCTGTTGGCATCGGCAACCGTACACGCTGAATATCGTTCTCGCTGCCGCTTTCTTCATCCTTTGTTTCCGTCCGCGTGACCTGTTCTCTGTCAGTTTTCAACTCAGTTTTGCAGGTGTGATAAGCCTTATAACACTTACTCCGTTATTTCAAAAAGTGTTGGGTGGTTCTCCCGAAAGGAAAGAGTGGGGGAAATGGTGGGTAGATATCCGCGACCTTCTCGCAATGTCCTTTGCTGCTCAAATCGGCACATTGCCCATTACCTTGTATTATTTTGCCGAAACGAGCAACTATTTCTGGTTGACTAATCTTGTTATTATTCCCCTGGCTTGGATATTGGTTATTTGTTGCATTGGCCTGCTTTTATTGGGAGGAATACCTTATGTGGGGGACGGAATATGTTGGCTGACGGATTGTGTTAGTCGGTTATTCAACGGCTATGTCAGTTGGGTGGAACATCTACCCATGGCCACTACCTCTGTATCTGTTTCGTGGCAGACAATGCTTCTGTTGTATGGTGTGATTATTTTGTTTGGCGTTATTCTCCATCGCATTATGGAACGCGCTTGACAATGCCCAGAAGTCCGCGTGTCACATTGTACCGGAAGCGAAGAAGGGCTATCCCCTTTGCTGGATGCAGTTGCAGGGTATAGCCGCAGAACAACACAATCGTCCCCATCCATTTAATGACTTCGGCAAAGATTCGCTTCATCTGTTTTCCGGTTCCTATCGATAAGGTTCGTTGTCGTTCACTGATACCCATCTGCAATGTCAGCCGGTCAAAATACGGGCGTTCCAATTTGGACTGCGGAATGATGTGGTGCAGAACGGGTGTAGGCAAATAGAGTACCTGCATACCCAGTGTATGCATTTTGTCGAATATATCTTTCTCTTCTGACCCCATCAGATTTCCGCCTTTTCGTCCCAATGTGGTATTGAATAACCCGACCTTTTCAAATACGGTCTTTCTATAGGCGGCATTACCTCCTCCTGGATAACGTCCGTGCGGATATGCACGCACCTTGTTGCCATAGTTCATCCACGCACATAATAATGCCCGCGTATAAGATGTCATCCAGTCCGGTTCCGCTGTCTCATAGAGAGGTTCAATCGGTCCACCGCAAGCCATTGTCTCCGGATGTGCAGCAAACCAATCGGCATAAGTGCGCAGATAATGCGTATCTACCAACGCATCATCATCTATATATACCAAAATATCACCATGAGCTTCTTTTATCCCTTTGTTGCGGGCGGCTGAAAGTCCTTGTTCGGGTTCATAGGTATAGTGGAATTGGATATCCGGATGTACCTTTGTGAAAGCCTCACATATCTCTTGCGTGTTGTCAGTGCAATTGTTGTCCACCAGAAGAACCTCATATTCTGATTTTGGCAAATCATTGGCGGCAATACTCTCCAATAGCGGACCTATATACTTTGCGCGATTATATGTACAGATGATAACAGTTAGCATAATCCAAGAATCCCTTCTCTTACGAAGAACTCACATAAATTCGAGCCAATGAACCCCGCTCCTCCTGTTATTAAAAGTTGCATAATTTCTTAATAGCATTAAATACCCTTTCACAATTATTGGCATCTCTATAGGCAAACAATTGTTTAGAATAATCTGTATATTTAGGTTCTAAGATACACTCATTTTTTAGCAGCATCGACAGACTCTCTAACAATGACTTTTGATCATACAAAACAGGACCAACACCATCTTCATAAGAATACCAACCTTCTTCATAATGTTCCTTACGAAAACGTTCTTTGTCAAATTGATAAAACAAGATTGGTTTACTCATGTAAGCAACATCAAAAAAAACACTTGAATAATCTGTAATTAGTACTTTGGATTCTTTTAATAATTGTTGTACATCATAGTTCTTTTTATCTGCAATCACAATTCGAGAGGCACGAACATTTTGGAAACAATATAGATAATGTTGCATTTCATGATGCGGATAAAAAACTAACGTAAAATCATATTCTTCTAATATTTGATGTAATAACGAATCACTGAGAAGACTTACATATCTACAAACGTACTCCGACTCGGCAACCTCTTCTTTTTTGTATAGCCATTCCCTCCATGTTGGCATTAATAATATCTGTCGCTTGCATTCATTTTGATTCAAATTATCATATCGGCAAAGACCGGTTAAACAAATTTTATTTTGAGGATAATGATATTTATTGACGAAATTGTCATACTCCATTTTCACCCCAGAGATAATGAGGTCTAATTGAGTATTCTTATAGTCAAGGAAAGGAGTATAATTACAAGTTATACCATGTTTTAAACTAATATGTTTTTTATCCCTATATGGTTTGAATTTCTTTTTCACCCACAATCCAAGTCCCACAAAGGGAAAATATCCCTGGATATGTGTACTAATAAGCACTGATGCCCGCCATAACATGACATAATGACGCATACTTCTAAAGTCTATCACATAATCCGCAAATGTTTGTACACGTTCGCGGTCTGGAGAATTTTTGGTAATTAAATAATATGCTTTTATTTCCGGATAGTGCGTACGTAAGTATCGAAAAAACCAATACCCATTATCGCGTGCATCGACTCCTCGCTCGCATACAAGCCATATAGATCCCCGCTTATAGAAAAGAGAGATTATATAAGCCAACGCTAACTTGCATAAAGCCCATACTTGCGCAAGCCTGAATTGTATCATGTGTTCATGTCTCATGCCATCAAATCCAATTTCTTTCCATAGATAGCATCATATTCCTGTGGTCTGAGACGATCACATCCGCCTCCATGGTGCAATGTAATCTCGCCAACATATAGCTTTCCATCTACATCATAGAAATCTACTCGAACATATTTAAAGAATTTGGCAATCTTTTCTCCTACCTCCTTCATTTTATCAAACGATTTAGGAGTGGGTACTTCTACAGGACAGGGAACATATTCTTTTTGATCGGAATTCCCCCAATAAAAAGGCAACACCTGCCAATTCTCATCAAACACACATCTGGCGTTTAAACCTTCACGATCATAAGAAACATAAACAAACTCAAGTTTTCCGTTCATGTAATTCAGCTTATAGTCGTTTGGAATTTTTCCATCTTTGGTCACCAATAATTTCTCTACTACTATTTGACGAGGAATATCTCTATATTGTAGTTCCTGCGATTCCATGAAATAGTCTCTATGCAACCAATAACGGCACCTTCTGCGTAACTGCTGCCAATTCACATCTTCTTTCGAACGTAGAATAATAAAATCATGCGAAGAATGATTTGGTTTCACTATACACGGAAATTGAGTAACATTCTTTTCGGATATATCTCGCCAATTGGCTGTATGATAAAGAATCGGAACGTTATACTTATCCGTACCCAATAAATCACGTACCCACTGCTTCATGGCATATTTATCCGCACATATTGGATAATAATCGTGATATTCATTGAGCTTTAACCATTGTATTTTCTCATTAAGAGTTTGTGGATTTTGCAAGTCAAAATCCCTGCCGAAAGCTTTTTTGAAACGCCTTTTTGTCACTTGCTCACGCGAAAAGCGACGATAATTTTTAGTGAGCCAAACCTCATACATTACACGACATAATAAGTAGTGAAACTCACTCTTCCATACATTCGCATTAATAAACTTGATTATTTCCATATGATTTGCGAGTAATTATGTTCTGTTGCCCACTGTTGAGGTGCATTTTTTGAGACTACGATTGGTTCGTCTACCAACTCCAATATAGGTAGATCAGAAATACTATCCGTGTAACAAATAGTCGTTTCGCCCTCCAATAACGGTCGGAGGTATTCAACTTTATTGTCACGCATACAATCTTTGCCGTCCATTGTGCCTAAACAACGATTGTTCTCGAATGCAATCGTTGAACTAACATATTCTCGTATCCCGAAATGTGCAGCGAAATACTTTATATACACATCGTACCCTCCCGACAAAATGACCACTCTGTCTTTCTGTGCCAAATGTTCTTTTAGTTTCTCAACTACGGGCTTTACTACATTCGGCAGTAATTCTTCTTTAAAATATTTGTATGCCAATTGGTCGCATTGTTCAAAACTCACGCCTTTCAATTGCCATAATACGACTCTCTTTCGCCAATTATTACCGAGTTTTATATGATTGTATATCTTAAAGACCCGCAACGTATCCAGCATATTAAGAATCACACAACGACACTTTACTGCAGGATTATCCTGCAAACGCTTAACGCAGAAATTCACATATCTGTCAGCCGTCTGAAAGGATATCAACGTTCCACAGAAATCAAATATGACCAATCGTTTATCCGGCATAGAATGACTTTACTATTTCAGCAACGTGTTTCATCTGCTCTTTTGTACCACAGGTAATACGGAAACAATTATGCACGATTGGACTCTGCATCGTGTCACGCACGAAAATATTTCGCTCCGCCAAGTAATGAATCAATGCGATCTTCTCTTCATAAGTTTCTAACTGTACCAACACAAAATTACCGAAACTCTCATGTACATGCAACCTCGGTAATTGCTTCGTCTCTTTAATAAACCATTTTTTTCCTTCTTCCGTTGCCTGTACGTACTTCCACATATAATCTACATCTTCTAAGGCTGCCTGGGCTGCAGTTTGAGTGATTGTAGATATATTTTTCGGATTGCGTATACGATTCACAAACTGTACATTCTCTTTTGATGCTATTAGATACCCGAAACGGAAGTTGGCGAGTGCAAAAGCTTTGGACATTGTGCGCGAAATCAGTAAATTATCGTACCGTAATACTAAATCTTTGGCTGTTACTCCGGAGAATTCTGAATAAGCCTCATCCACCAAGAATAACGTATCCGGGAATGTTTGCAGCAAATGCTCTATATAATCTACCGAATGCAAATATCCGGTAGGATTATTCGGATTACATATATACACTACTGCCGGTTCTTTGCTAATAATATCTTGCTCAAACCTTTCGATATTAAATGTAAAATCCTCATTGAACTCCGAGAAGAACACATCTGCTCCATTTGCTTGGCAGGTCAAACGGAAGTTATCGTACGATGGTCCCAAAATCATTACTGGATCACCTTCACTAATAAACACCTTACATATATATTCGTGTAGGGCATCCGAGCTGGCAAAATATTGTACATTCTCTTTGGGTAGTTCCACATAGTTGGCTATGAGTTGTAATAACTTCTCATTGTGAGTAACAGGATACAAATGAAAGAAATCCGGTTGATTAAGCAATTCTTCTATGCGTTGCTTTACTAGCGGAGATGGAGCTATTGTGGCCTCGTTCCAATCCAATTTGAGCACATTTTCACGATCTTCCGGCTTAACCGACCAAATAGCATGTGAAGCCAACTTATAAGGCCTTATGTTGCGTAAATATTTATTGGGGAACCTCATATCTTCTTTGTTTTTTCTATTCTTTCACCATATAACAAATCCTCTTGAAAGGTGATTTTCTTGTTTGCTTCTTCGCCTTCTACTATATATATCGGCTGTTCAGGCAAATAGCAATGAACAATACCGCAATCGTCGGTTGCCAGAAATGAGTGATCGTGCAGGGCTATTGCATAGGCTCGGCTTATCAAGGACAAGCGAAAGGCCTGTGGTGTCTGTGCGCGCATCATTTGTCGGCGATCAGGGATAGTTTCCACCACCGATTCTCCATCCTTTTGGCAGATGTGGTACATTGTATCTGTGGCAGGAATCGCGACAGTAACTGCCTCGTACTTTTCCAATGCCAGACAGACATCTTGTATGATGCGTGCGCTGACAAACGGTCGTGCGGCATCGTGCAAGAGGACATTCACTTCCTGTGGTTCGTTTTCGGTCAGCCACTGAAGGGCCTTCAGGCTTGACTCCCATCGTTCTTGTCCGCCAGGGATGATGGTCAGTAGTTTTTTCCAATCGTTGGAAGCTTTCATCCTTTCTGCTTGTTCGATGTAAGCGCGATGCATCACAATCAGAATTCCGTCAACCGCTTTCGCGCACTCAAAGGCGGCCACTGCATGTTCCAACAGAGTCTTTTTGTCCGCTAAAGGAAGCAATTGCTTTGGCAGTTCTCCGCCAAGGCGATTCCCGCTGCCTCCTGCTAATATGACGGCTATGTTTTTCATTTTGTCTGTTCTTGTAGCAACGCTCTCAATCGTTGCATTTGATTACCCACTACATCATCATCGGGCATTGAGGGCAACATCCGTTCCATGGCAAGTAGTATCTTGTGGGCTTCATCGGTACGGCCTTCTTCTACGCGCAATTGTAGCACATCGCTGGCGCACCAGAACATGCATAGTGTTGTGTATTTGCCATGATGCACTTTGTACCGTTCACGGATAAGATTATAGGCTTCTTCCACGTGACCTTGTTTTCGTAATTCAAAGATTTCGCGTACTTCCACTTTATGAATTGTGCCTTCAATTTTCGTTTTCAAATTCGGCGACAAAGGTACTACAAAAATTGCACATACGCAAATTTTGGAATGATTTTTTGTCAAATCGAACATAGTTTGATGTTTTTAGTCGTTACTTCCGGCATTTATGCTCGCATAAAGTGATGGGAGTAACGGCTAAAAAACAAAGTGCTTTGCACTGACAAAAAATCATTCTGAAACAACCTGTGTATGCCTCGCAGGACGCGAACGTTCTTTCGGCGGGACCCTGCGCTCTAAAAGTAGCAGGGAGGGCCGAAATACTACAAAAACTGCGTCCGAAAGTACTACAAATATTTGTCCCATAAGGCGCGGCTATTGGCTAAAAAACAAAGTGCTTTGCACTGACAAAAAATCATTCTGAAACAACCTGTGTATACCCGGCAGGACGCGAACGTACAACAAAAATACACCGCTCGCGAACGCGAGCAATTCCCGTATAACCATTAGGCTATTATTAGGTTATTATTGGGTGATTATTGGGTTATTAGTAGGTTATTCAGCCGACGAAAAGCAGAGGAAATCAATCCATTAATACCACTAGGTCTTCCCAACAATAAGTGGAATACTCGACTTACGCCGATGGGCAAACAAAAAGTGACTGCGATTTTACTCTGCAGTCACTTGATGTCGAGAAGAGGCGACTCGAACGCCCGACCCCCACGTCCCGAACGTGGTGCGCTACCAACTGCGCTACTTCTCGTTATCTGTCGCTTCCCGTCACACTTATCCGTTACTGCGGTAGGATTTTGGTGTTTGCCCTGTACGCGCTTTGAAAAAGCGGTTGAACAAAGCCACATCCTCAAATCCTAATGATTGGGCTATTTCCTTGATGGGCAACTGCGTTATTTTCAGTTGAGCCTTTGCATCAGTAAGGATAGCATCGTTGATAACCTCTCCCGCTGTGCGCCCGCTGACCTGCTTAACCATACTGCAGAGGTGTGGCATGGTAAGGTGCATTGCCTCGGCGTAATGAACTACGTGATGCCATTGTGCGTAATGATCCATCACAAGGCGAGTGTATTCCTGATAGATGGCTGTCTTGCGATCCTGCGGACGAACCAGATAATCATCTTGTGTCTTGGCATACGATGCGTAAGACGTCTGCAGGAGGTTGAAGACATGTATCATCTTCTCCGAGGTAAGCATCGCAGGTGTCACGTTCATGGCTTTGAGCATCAACTCCGCCATTCCCTGCAGAACTTCACAATGCTCATCTTCCAAATGAAGAATGGGACTGTGCAGTTGCAGTGCATCCAGCGACATGCGGTTACCAAATGTGTGTTTGTCCAAAAATGCAGAAGAGAACAGAATGTAATACACTTTCGCGTCTGGAGAGAACTTGTGTATCAACAGAAAACTACCGGGTTCCAACAAAAGAACATCGTTCTTCTTAAAGTTGTACTGCGTGATATTAATCGTTGCCTTTGCGCTTCCATTTGCCATCAATGCGTACACTCCGCACTTGATTTTACATGGGAACCGACCGTATTCGTTCATTACCTTCCCGCTGGCATCACCAATCAGGAAATCGACCGGACAGTCAATCAAAGGTATGTTCTGATCCTGCATACTTCGTTTTTACGTAAGCGGCTGCAAAAGTACTGCTTTTTTTTGACATGACCAAATTTTTCGGCAGAAATTTTGCAAACCGCTTGCATTTTATGTGTTTTTACCAGATGCTCACACGGCTTTCGGGTGCTAGATAGAGCGGGGAACTTTCATCCACATTCCATGCCTGATACCATGCGGCGATATGGGGTAGGGCACCGTTTACGCGCCAGCGACCCAATGAGTGGGGGTCGGATTTGGTGCGGTGAACAATTTCTTCATCTCGGATATTGCATGCCCAAACATTTGCGTATGCAAGGAAGAAACGTTGCGCCGGAGTATAGGTGTCACCGTCTGAGGCAAACGGGTCGGCGTTTTCAGATGCCATTTTCTCAGAGAGAGCCTGGAACGATATCTGCAATCCGCCATGGTCGGCGATGTTTTCGCCAAGTGTGAACGAACCGTTGGCATGTAATCCTGGAGCCACTTCGATGCCATCGAAATATTTGCGCATAACGTCCGTACGGGCATCAAAACGGGCTTTGTCATCAGCAGTCCACCAATTGTTCAGGTTGCCGTCTTTATCAAATTGGCAGCCTTGGTCATCAAATCCGTGTGTCATTTCATGGCCAATCACAACGCCTATTGCGCCATAATTGAATGCATCATCTGCCGACATGTCAAAGAATGGATACTGCAGAATACCGGCAGGGAAGCATATTTCGTTTGTGGCAGGATTGTAATAGGCGTTCACCGTTTGTGGAGTCATATACCATTTCATGCGGTCAACAGGTTTTCCGAGATAACTAAGTGAATAGTCCTGTTCGAACTTGGCGGAACGCATCAAGTTCTCATAATACGATATGGCTGGGTCAATATCAAGAGCTGTGTAATCACGCCATGTGTCAGGATAACCCACTTTGATAAGCATGGTCTCAAGTTTCTCGTGTGCACGCATCTTTGTGGTATCCGACATCCACTCCAGTGCATCAATACGATGTCCGAGTGCTGTTTGCAGGTTCTTTACTAAATCTACCATGCGTTGCTTGTTCTTTTCGGGGAAGTATTTCTTCACATACATTTGTCCGACAGCCTCACCCATAGAGCCATCTACGATGTTGGTGGCGCGTTTCCAAAGGGGCATAGGCTCCTGACGGCCGGTCAAAGTGCGGCCAAAGAAATCGAATGATTCGGCGAAGAAATCGGATGACAAGTAATTGGTGGCACCATGTAGCACTTGCCACGTAAACAAAGTCTTCAGGTCTTCCAATGGCTCGTCAGCCAGCATACGCCCTACTTCCTGCAAGTGACCGGTTTGGCCGATTGAAATAGAGTCAATGTTCACACCGAATTCGGCAAAATAGACGTTCCAATCTATTTCTGGTACTAACGCCTGCAAATCTGCAACGGACATCTTGTTGTAGTTAGCAACAGGGTCACGCAGTTCAACGTTCGATTTCGCAGCCTTTGCCAAACGTGTCTCCATGCGTAGTACGGTGGTTGCAGCCTCATCTGTATGGTCAAATCCGGCAAGGCCAAAGATGTTTGAAATGTGCTTGAGATATGCTTTGCGAATGGATACAGTGCGTTCGTCATTATCCACATAGTAGTCGCGTTGTCCGAGAGCGAACCCTGCCTGATATTCGTTCAAGATATTCATGGAAGAATTCATGGCATCGGCATCCACGTACAATGCGAACAGACCAAACTCCATAGCTCCTCCGAGAATTTTGGATAGTTCGTTGCGGTTTTGTATGGCTTGAATGGAAGCGAGAGTGTTTTGCAACGGGCGAATGCCTTCGTTGTCACGACGGGCTGTATCCATGGCAAGATTATACAGGTCGCCTATCTTTTGCTCAATGCTTCCTTGTGGATGAGTGGTAGCGGCAATCTCTTTGATAAGGGAGTTCACTTGTTCCAGATTTTGTTGTCCCAATGCATCGAAAGTGCCGTATCGGGAGAACTCGGCAGGAATAGGATTGGCTGCCTGCCATCCGCCGGTGGCGAACTGGAAAAAATCTTGTTGGGGAACGATGGTGGTATCAAGATTGGCAGTATTGATACCTGTGGACAATTGGGGATGATTACATGCTGTAGTCATAATGGTCAGTGCCGCCAGTGCAGCAAAGATTGTTTTGTTCATACTTTTATAGTTGTTAGTGTTTTGATATATTTGTCGGCCTCCATAGCCGCCTTGCATCCTGCAGCCGCGGCTACCACTGCCTGACGATATCGCGGGTCGGCACAATCACCTGCGGCATAGACGCCTGCGATATTGGTACAAGGTGTGTCGCCTTGTACACGGATGTACCCTTCGTTATCTAATTCCAAATAATCCTTGAAGATATCGGTATTGGGTGTGTGCCCGATAGCAAGGAAAAAACCGTCAATATCAATGTGGCGCAACTGCTCATCGGTTTCTCCTTTTCGGAATATGAGATCAGCACCCTGCACCTTGTTTTCACCGGTCAGGCGTAGCGTGTTGTGCTCGAAGAGAACCTCAATCTTGGGATTTCCAAGCACACGCTTTTGCATGATATCTGTTGCGCGGAGGTAGGGCTTACGAACAATGAGATATACTTTTTGGCAAATGCCGGCTAAATATTCTGCCTCGCCGCAGGCAGTATCCCCTCCTCCAACAACGGCTACAGTCTTGTTTCGATAGAAAAAACCATCGCAAGTGGCACAAGCCGACACACCGCGTCCGCGATACGTCTTTTCGCTTTCGATACCCAGGAAGCGCGCAGAAGCACCGGTGGCAATAATGACCGTATCGGCAGTGTATTCATTGGAATCTTCCACCCACACTTTTTTAGGTGTGGAAGAAAAATCGACTTTCGTGACAGTTCCTTCGATAAATTGTGTTCCGAACCGTTCGGCCTGACGCCGGAGATCTGTCATCATTTGAAACGGCTCTACACCATCCGGATAGCCGGGGAAATTCTCCACTTCGGTAGTAATCATCAGTTGCCCGCCCTGTTGTGGCCCGTCAATTAGCAAGGGTTGCATATTGGCACGTGCTGCGTAGATAGCCGCCGTGTATCCGGCCGGGCCGGAACCGATAATAAGACATTGTGTACGGTTCATATTCAATAGAAATGACAGATTGAATGGTTATTCGTTTAGATATTGAATGGCACGTCGGGTGATGTCATCATCGCGTTCAAAAAGAGGGAAGAAACCGTCATCCCCCAAGATATTACGGACGATATAGGCATTCACTAGTCGTTCAATTAACGGACGTGATTTGGCGATTTCCGCTTCCACGGGCTCAATTCCTTTATCGTTGCAGAATGCAACAAATTCGGGCATCCATCTTGCTGCTTTTAAATGTTGCTCAAGTGCTTGCCAGTCTTTGAAACGGGTCAGTTCTTTGCGATGTTGGTCTGTGTAACGGAAGGCAAATTGGTAGGTGTAAGCGTGATTAACAACGCGGTTGAAATAGGGGGTGTATAGCGAAGTGTCGCGTCCGACAAAGATATCGGGCATAATGCCTCCTCCACCATATACGACGCGTCCGGACTTGGTTCGATATTGGGTTGTATCTGTTAGGTGAATGGAATCTTCTGAATAGAATTCGCCGTGTTCGAAGCGGTTGATCAGGTCCATTTCATAGTCCAGTTGGTCTCCCATTTTATAGGGTTTTTGAATGCATCGTCCGGAAGGAATGTAATAGCGAGCGACCGTCAAACGCACCGCACTTCCGTCTTCAAACGGCATTTGTTGTTGTACAAGGCCTTTCCCGAATGAACGGCGGCCGATGATAGTAGCGCGATCATTGTCCTGCATGGCACCGGCAAAGATTTCGCTTGCCGAGGCAGAGAAATTATCAATGAGCACCACCAGTTTGCATGTGCGGAAGCGTCCTCCTCCGGTTGCCCTCGACTCCATTCGCGGATAGGCGCGTCCTTGTGCATAAACAATGAGATCGTGGGCATCAAGAAACTCGTTTGCCATCTCAATAGCCTCATTCATAAAACCACCGGAGTTTTCACGAAGGTCAACGATATAGGATGTAGCGCCTTGTGCGCGGAGATAGGATAGGGCGGAGATAAACTCATCGTAGGTGCCCTCTCCGAATTTATTGACACGCACGAAGCCAATCTTTTCTTTTGTCGGTTTCCCGTCAGGTGTATGCGAGATAATGAATTTAGCATCTACAGAGTAGGTCGGAATGTCGCCACGCGTAATGGTGTAGTGCAATAATTCGTCTGTGCCGGCACGACGGATACCCAACTTGACTTGTGTGCCTTTTTCTCCCCGAAGAGTATGCATGACACGCTCGTTGTTTATTTTCTTTCCGACAAAAGTCGAATCGTCCACTTCCACAATCTTGTCACCGGCAAGGATACCCATCGCTTCACTTGGACCTCCCGAAACGACAGAGACGATGTTGACTGTGTCGTTCTGGATAGAGAATTGCACACCGATACCGGAGAAGGATGCCGATAGTTCCGAATTAACCATCTCTATGTCTTTCTTGGGAATATAGGCAGAGTGCGGATCCAACTTTTTAACTAGTTCCATCATGGCTTCATCTGTGATGGAGTCAATATCAATCTCTTCGACATAGGTGTGCTGAAGTAGTTGTAGGAGTTGATTGACCTTACTATCGGGTTCGGTGAGAATTTGTCCGTTTCGGATAATAAAACGTTGAGCATTGACTTTGTTGGAGATGGCGTTTCCAAGTAGGAAACCTGCCAAAAGACCGACAATGGTCAGTGTGGGTAGAAGATATTTTTTCATAGTGGTCATGATGTATGGTTTTGTTCAGTTAATGTTTTTGTTTTCTTCAGTCAGTGCCACCACCTCAATCCCCGCACGGCGCAGTAAATCAACGCCCGTCATAATACGGTATTCTTCACCATAAACTACGCGTCGTATGCCCGATTGAATAATGAGTTTGCTGCATTCCAAACATGGACTGGTGGTGACATAAAGAGTGGCGCCATCGGAGGAGTTATTACTTCGGGCAACTTTGGTGATAGCATTTGCTTCGGCATGAAGGACGAACGGATAGCTCGCTCCGTCCTCGTCTTCACACTTGTTTTCAAATCCGCTGGGAGTACCATTATAGCCGTCAGAGATAATCATTTGATTCTTTACCAGAAGGGCTCCTACTTTACGGCGCACGCAATAGGAGTTTTCGGCCCAAGTCCGAGCCATTTTCATATAGAGATGATCGCGCCTATTCTGTTTGTCGTTCATTTTCAAAGAAGTCTTTTTCGGATTCGTAAATGGGTGACTGCATCTGCAGGAGGTGAAGTACAGAGTGATAGATATATTGTTGGTCAACGGGGTGTTCGAATGAACGGACATGGATAAACGGATTGTTGAGCCAGATGAGGCAGGGTATCTCGTATTGTTCTCGTGGTGCGATACGCATGGGCACGCCGTGCATGAAGAGACCGTTTTCGCCGAGTGACTCACCGTGGTCGCTCATATAGATGAGGGCACAATTATGCGAATGGATAGTGGCGAGTGAGTCAATGAGCGAGTTCAGCAGGTAGTCGGTATAGATTATACTATTATCGTAGGCATTGATTAGTCCGGGTAGGTTTTCGCGTCCTTCTTCCACTGTGTGGCACACAGGTCGGAAAACCTGAAAATCATTAGGATATTGTGCATCGTACTGTGCTCCATGACTGGTACTGGTATGCAAGACAATAAATACACGAGAAGAATCGGAAGCCTCAATGCGCTGTTTGATACCGGCGAAGAGAACTCCCTCGTGTTTGTCATCAGCTTCAGGATATTGCTTGCGCAAATCACGCATAGTGAGAAATTCGTCAATATGGACAGGTGGTTCACCCCAGTTGTTGCTCCTCCATACGACATCCACACCATGCCGGAAAAGATAGTTTGGAAGAGCTTCATAAAGAGTGGAAGATGATGTGTGTTGCATCATGGCCGTAACAGCAGCTGAAGTGTATGTAGCACATGAACGGGCAGGCAGCACATGAAGGTCACTGCGCGCGGAAAGAAGAGGATTGGTGACACGCGAATAACCGTATAGTTGGAAGTTGGCGCTGCGTGCCGATTCCCCGATGACAAGAATGACAGCAATGGGCTTTTCCACTGGAGAAAGGGAGGCATCCGGCAATGGTTCTTCTTCGCGGTTGGCCTGATAGTATTGAGCGGCGAGACGTCCGCTGTTGACTATATATGACCAAGGCATTAGTAATCCGCCCAATTGTGTGTCGTAACGCCCGAACCAAAGAAACTGATTAAATTGCGTCAAGGCACAAACAAGGCTTATGCCGACAGCAATCGCACTGGTAATCCCAAAGCGTTTCCATGACCCATAATCAATGCGTTGGATGAGTACATAAGCGGCAGGGAGAACACCTGTAAAGAATATCCAAAGAAACATTGGGATGGAAAAGAATGTGGAGGCTTCTGACCATCGGGTGTGGTAAAAATTCTCCATCATTGTGCCATCAAGCAAAGTCTGGTACACCCACACAAAATAGACACCTGTCGCACTCGCGATATGAGTAAATGCAATAAGAATGCGACCCACGTAGCGTGTAAGGAAAAGTAGCAGATAACATACCCAGAAATTGATGGCAAACATCACCACGGTTAAGCCTGCAATCAGTGTGAGACGTTGCCATAGTGCCGAATCGTTGTTTGCCGTGACAAACTGAAAAAATGGTATGTTGTAGCACAACATGCAAAACGCACTCATAATCGCAGAGAACGTTGTCAGTGGCATCTGGTATGTTCGTAAGATGTTTTTCATATATCTTGTGTGGATAGAGACGGCTTAACGAATGAGTAACTGATTGGCGAATTCTTTGATGTTGATACCATCGAATGTGCCGCTGGACATCATCAGCAGGGCTGTGTGGTCATAGTTCATCTCATTCAAACGCTGTTGCATAGCGGAACTCTCTGTGTATACTTCTACATTTTCCGTGCCAAACGCTTTGGCAACATCCTCTTTGGAGATGGGAGTGAGACGTTTGTGCTCAATCACTTTGGGATTGAAATATACGAGTGCGACATCGGCCTCCTGCATACAATTCTTGTATTGCGGCAGAAAATCCGCCATCAGGGAAGAGAATGTATGCAATTCCATACACGCTATCAGTTTGAGGTCGGGATAGCGTTCACGCACGGCATTGATGGTCGCCTTCAGTTTGGATGGACTATGGGCGAAATCTTTGTAAGCGACGCGGGTAACTTGATTTTGGGAATCGCGTATTTCACCTATTTTCTCCAGTCGGTTGCTTGCTCCAGTGAATGTGCTGATTTCGCGGTAGAAATCTTCGGGAGAAATGCCTATTTGTTGGCAGGCAAGACATGCCGCTTGTACATTTTGCATATTGTGTCGCCCGAATACTTCCATGGGGACAGAACCCTCATATTCATGATAAGGCACACACTGGATACGCTTTTCCGCTTCGGAGGCAAGTAGGCGCAGGTTTTCATCTCCATCGTAATAAATAAGGGAGCGATTAATTGTGGCGACGAACTTACGGAAAGTGTCAACGTATTCCGGGAAAGTGGGGAACACATTGATATGGTCCCATGCTATACCCGTTAGAATTGCTATTTCCGGCTTGTACCAAAGGAACTTACTGCGCAGGTCAAGCGGACTTGTTAGGTATTCATCACCTTCAAATACGGCATAGCGTGCCGTGTCGCTCAGTCGTACCATTCGCTCAAATCCCTCTATTTGTGCTCCGACCATATAATCGGCTTCTACGCCGAGGCGTTGCAGTACGTAGAGAATCATCGAAGTGGTGGTGGTTTTTCCGTGCGAGCCGCCTACAACGATACGGATTTTGTCTTTGGTTTGTTCATAAAGATACTCAGGAAACGAGTATATCTTTAGACCCAGTTCACGGGCGCGAACCAACTCTGGATTATCTTCTCGTGCATGCATACCGAGAATAATGGCGTCGATATCCGATGTTATTCTTTCAGGAAACCAACCCATTTTGTCAGGTAACAATCCGGCATCGCGAAGGTGAGTGAGGGCGGGGTCGAAGATTTCGTCGTCCGACCCCGTTACTGTAAAGCCTTGCTTTCCGGCAACGGCCATGGCAAGATTATGCATGGCCGCTCCACCGATAGCAATAAAGTGTATTCGCATTAGTTGAATAGTTTGCCGAAGTCCTCGTGACTGATTGTTTGTTCCTCAATCTTGGCAACGCCTTTCAGTGCTTCGAAAATCTTGTTTTCCGCTACACGTTCAACAAGACCGCGCAGTTGGTCTTCCTTCTTCAGCATCTCATTGGCAAAGTTAGTGAGATACTGTTCATCTACATGCATCAAACCGTATTGCATGAATTGCATCTTGGCAACTTCTTTGGCGTATGCTTCAACGTCTTCTTTCTCCACTTTGATGTCGAATTGCTTCATCAACTGGTCTTTGGCAAGGCTCCATTTCAGTTGCTCAATCATTTTGGGGAAGTCGCGTTCGAGTTCTTCATCGGTTATCTTCTCGTTAGTGGCTTTCACCCAACGACGGAGAAAATCTTCGGGGAAGGTCACCTTTTCCATTTTCTTCATGATGGCTTCCTTGGCATCCAGTCCGAATTTGTACTTGGTGTCTTCGGCCATATTTTCTTCAATCTCTTTGCGGATTTGGGCGCGGAAGGCTTTCTCGTCTTTCACGTTATTCTCGCCGAACACTTTTGCAAAGAGTTCGCCGTCAATCTTGGCGGCTTCGTGGCGGGTAATGCCTTTCAACTCAAAGGTGAAGTTTGATTTCAGTTCGGCAGCTTCTTCTTTCTTAATGTCAAGCATGGAAGCCACTTCCACTTCGCTGTCAAAAGCTTTCATCGGGTTGAAGGTGATTACATCGCCTTTCTTGGCTCCGTAGAACTTCTTTTGTTGGGTTTTGAGCTTGATGTATTGTGGATTGAGAATGGCGTTTTCTTTCACGATACCACCCTCTTTCTGTTCGGTCAATACGCCTTTCAGAACATCACCTTCTTTCACATCGTCAGCCTCTACATATTCGCCGAAACGTTCTGCATAGCTCTGCAGTTGCTTTTCTACCATCTCATCGGTCACGGTGATAGTGTAGTGGGTCAGTTTGTTTTTTCCGTTCAGTTTGGCGTCAAATTCAGGAGCCAATGCGATGTCAAAGGCAAATGTGAATGTGTCTTGGTTGTCGAAATCCACTTTGGGGGTCAGTTCTTCGTTGGGCAGCGGGTCGCCGAGGATATTGAGTTTCTCTTTCTCCAGATACTCGCTCAGTTTGACACCGATTTCGCGGTTAATGACTTCTGCCATAACTCCTTTTCCGTACATTTTCTTCACCAGTCCGATGGGTACCATTCCCGGACGGAAGCCGGGGATGTTGGCTTTTTGGCGGAGTTGACGCAGTTCTTTGTTTACAGCTTCTTGATAGTCAGCCGGCTCCATGGTCATTGTGAGAACGGCTTTAAGGTCTTTTACCTCTGATTTTGTGATTTGCATAATGTATTGTTTTTTGATTATTTCTTACTTGTTTTTATAGTGCTGCTATCAGTCGGTCTATCCATTCGCTTTGGGTTGCCCAACTGGTGCAGATGCGTACCAATGTATGAGTCGGGTCTGTCTTTTCCACCACCGACAGGGTAAACTCTTGTTGCAGTTGTGCCAGTTTGTCATCTTCGAATATGGCGAACTGTTGGTTGGTCGGGCTGTCAAGCGGCATGGGATAACCTTTGCTTTGCAATGCTTGTTTGATGCGCATAGCCTGTTCATTGGCATGTCGGGAGAGCCGCCAATAGAGGTCATCTGTAAAGAGTGTCTCGAATTGCAGTCCCAGCAACCTGCCTTTGGCAAACATGGCTCCGCCTTGTTTGATGAGGTAGCGGAAGTCTTTGCGGTACGCGGCATTGGTTATTACCAGTGCTTCACCGAATAGCGCGCCTTGTTTAGTGCCGCCGATATAGAACAGGTCTGCCAAACGGGCGATGTCGCGTAGTGTTACATCTGCGCCTTCTGCCGTCAGACCATATCCGAGGCGTGCTCCGTCTATGTATAATGGCAATCCGTATTGTTTGCAGATGGCACTGATGGCTTGCAGTTCTTGACGACTATAAATCAGTCCTGTCTCGGTCGGAAAACTGAGATAAACCATGCCGGGTTGCACCACATGTTCTATGTTCGGGTCGAACTGATGTTGCATGATGGCATCTTGCACTTGCACGGCCGTTAGTTTGCCATCCTTGGTGGGAAGAGCCAGCACTTTGTGCCCGCCGTGTTCTATAGCACCGGTCTCATGCACTTGAATATGTCCCGAATCGGCGCACAACACGCCTTGATGGGGGCGAAGGAGACTTCCGATAACGATTTCATTGGTCTGTGTACCACCCACGAAGAAATGCACCATACCTGCCGTCTGGTCTTCTCGCCAGAAACCGTCACGTTGCGGATTGAGTCCGCACGCGGACAATATTAATTGGCGTGCACGCGCGCAATGGACGTCCAGACCATAGCCTTCGGTCTGTTCCATGTTGCTTTCCGCGAGTCTTTGCAGTATCTCCGGCGTGCAACCTTCTTGGTAGTCACAACTCAGGTATATCATTTTTGTCTTCGTTCTTGTACAATCAGCAGGGCTTCTTCGCGTACATCTTCAGGCAGTTGGATGTTGCGTAGTTGCATACTTCTGCACCAGCCTGGCACATCGTTCTCTTTTAGGGTGCGGAACACGCTGCGTATTTCGTCTGCTTGGGAGGAGGAAAGGTCTTCTGCCTTGATGCCTGCCATAGCGTCCAGTTCCTCATCGTCATAGTACACGATTTCGGCATTTGTCTGTAGCAGGGTTTCTCGTTCGCAGACCAAGTGTTGCCCGCAGCATTCTCCTTCCTGGTTTTGCCGTTTCTGTTCAGCGTGGGCAAGGGCTTCTTGGACTTGCTCTTCGCGGTTTTGTTTGCGGGCACGCCATTCGAAAAGTATCAGAATGGTGATGCCCATCAGGACAAATAGCAGCAGAGGTATCATCCTTACTTCATGTCTGCATCCACCAGAATACGGCCGCAGAACTCGCAAACGATGATTTTCTTGCGTTGGCGGATATCTATTTGGCGTTGTGCCGATATTTTACTGTGGCAGCCGCCGCAACTGTCGCGTTCCACTTTCACAACGGCCAGACCGTTGCGTGCGTTCTTACGCGTGCGCTTGAAGGCGGTCAGCAGACGGTCGTCAATGCGTTTCTCCAGGTCGGTGGCACGCAGTATCAGGGCTTCTGTCTCGGCCTTCGTTTCACCCATGATGGATTCCAGTTCGCTCTTTTTCTGGGTTAGGTCGATGGTCTTTTCCTCGATGTCGGAAACGGTTTTCTTTTTCTCTTCGTGCAGTTTCTCTAGGTCTGCGGTGTATTGCTTGATTTTTTTCTGGCTCAGTTCAATGTCCAGTTGCTGATATTCGATTTCTTTGCTCAGGTTGTCGAATTCACGGTTGTTGCGTACGTTGTTTTGTTGTTCTTTGTAGCGCGATATGTTGGCGTTGGCATTCTCCATGCGTACGCGGTGGTCTGAGATTTGGGTCTCGGCCTCTTTGATGTTGGCTTCGATGTTTTGCAGACGGGTTTTCAGGCCTTCCACTTCATCGTTCTTGTCTTTCACTTCCTGGGGCAGTTCGCCGGCCAGAATACGCAGTTCGTCAATCTTCGAATCAACTTGTTGCAAATCGTAAAGGGCTTTCAGTTTTTCCTCTACGGTTAACTCTTTTTCTTCTTTTTTTGCCATAGTCTGTTATGTTGTTTATATGTTTTTTTACATGTAGTGTACGGGACTTGCATCCGTTTGGCTGATATAGGTCTTGACTTTGCCTTGCAAAACTTCCGCAAACACATCCCGTGTAAAGTGCTCCGAGTACCAGTGGTCCATATCCACCAGACCGATACGCCCTATGGCGGTCTGCATCTCGTGGTATTTGCAATCGGCGCTTAAATATACGTCTGCACCTTGCCGGATGGCATCTTCCATGAATTCACTGCCTGCGCCGCCGCACATCGCAATCGTCTGCACGCGTGCTTTGGGCGCGGGTATATAGCGCAGCATTGGCGCACCGAAGGCACTCTTTATACGCTCCAGCAGTTCGTCAAACCCGATAGGGGTGTCAAGGTTACCGATTACTCCAAGCCCGTATTCACCGTTGTGGCGGCACGCACTGCCTTCCACCAGCACACGGTAATCCTGTATGCCTATTTTTTCCGCCATTCGTCCACTCACGCCTTTGGGCAGATTGTCCATCGAGGTATGAGCCGAATAGATGGCGATGTGGTGGCGTAACGCTTCCATCACGCAACGCTCCTGTGGAGTCGTGCCGGAAATAGTCTTCAGTCCGTGATAGAGCAGAGGGTGATGGGATAGTATCAGTTGGCACTTGAGTGCAATAGCCTCACTGACAACAGCCTCTGTCACGTCTGTCGTCAGCAATACTGTATCTACTTTCGCATTGCGTTCACCCACCTGTAGCCCCGAATTATCCCACGCCTCTTGCCACTTCAGCGGCGCTACAGACTCTATGATATCAATTATATCCTGTAGGATCAACCTTTTTTGGCGCCTACACCGGTCTTTGCGGTGGCACCTGTTGTTTTCTTCTGAGTCTTCACTCCTGTGGTCTTGCGAACGGTCTTTTTCACCTCTTTCTTCTCTTCCACAACGGCTTTTTCGGCAGGTTTGTCTGCCTCGTCTTCAATGGCGAAATTGGTGATACCGGCACCGATAAGGATGTTATACCAGCTTATCAGTTTGCGTATGTCGCTCGGATATACGCGGTCGCGGTCGAAATTCTCCAGTATTTCTCCAAACCAAGCGCGAAGTTGGTCGTTATCCGCTTTCTTCGCATCAATGCTGGCGGGTTTCAGACCTTCTTTCTCGCCCACTTTGGTCAGTACTTCGCTCAATGGAATGTCTTCACCTGTCGTGAACATCGATACTTCGCCTAACGACACCACTTTGTCGCGGGCATACGAAGGCATACGTTTTTTGTCCACCAGCGATTCTACAATCAGCATGTTATTGCCGCGGCTTATCAACTGATAAAGGCCGGGTTTGCCTGTAATGGCGAGAATGTTTTTCAGCATTTTTTTATCTTCTTTTAGTTCTTCTGTCGGTTCTTTTTCAGGGATATTTCCCAAAAACGCCGCAAAAGTACTACTTTTTTTGGATATATGCAAATTATTTTGTACTTTTGCAGCGTTTTTTGGTTTTATGCACGCAAAAACGAATGTACATATAAAGAATAGAAGGGCTTCTTTCGACTATGAAATCCTCGACCGTTACACCGCCGGAATACAGCTGTACGGCACGGAAATTAAGTCGATTCGGGAGAGCAAAGCTTCGCTGGCGGATACCTATTGTATCTTCCAGAGCGGTGAATTGTGGGTCAAGCAGATGAATATCGCCGAGTATCGCTTTGGTTCGTATGCCAATCACGAAGTCCGCCGAGACCGCAAACTGCTCCTTACACGAAAGGAACTGCGCAAACTGGAGAGGCAGACCAAAGAGTCCGGAAAGACCATCATTCCTCTTTCGCTCTTTATCAATGAACGCGGCTTGGCAAAACTGGAGATTGCCCTTTGTCAGGGTAAGCATGACTACGATAAACGCCGTTCCATCCAGGAGCGCGATGCCAAACGCGACATGGACCGCCTGCGCCTGAAATAATTAGAAAATGAATGATAAACGTAAATGATAAATAGTATGAAAAACATTGCATTACTTATCCTCGCTGCGGCTTTGCTTGGCAGTTGCGGCATGATGAACAATTCGGCAGCTTCTTCTTCATCGGCTGCTACGTCTTCCACTTCTCAATCCCTCAACCCCTCGCAGGCTGGCTCGCAGGCAGGAAGTGCCTTGGCTGCAATCTACAAACAGTACAAGGCGGAAGGCACTTACAATGTCAAGAACCCCACCAACATCGCCAATCTGATGCTCTTGCTTAGCAACTGCAAGGATTTGACAACAGAGTACAAGAACAAGGACTATCTCACTTCGTTTGGCACGGGGCTCATCGCTGGCAGTGCAGGCTTGGTAGTTGAGCAGAACGCTGCCCAGGTTACCGATTATCTCTATCAGGCGGCTTCAACCGCGGCGCAGACGGTGGGACAAGGCACCCGGACCGGAACAGAACAAGCCGAATCAACGATTTCGAAGATTGGAAACGGACTGCAAACGGCCTCACAGACCGCAGGAACTATCTCCAGCCTGATGTCTCTTTTCGGAGCCGCCAAATAAACTCATCCCGCCAAATAAGCTTTGGCAACTAAATAAAATCAGAATATCCAACAGGCTCACACTCAACGTGGGTCTGTTTTTTTCTCCCTCAATTCTCGGACTAAACACGATAGATACACGATAGATACACGATAGATACACGATAGATATACGATAGATATACGATAGATATACGATAGATACACGATAGATATACGATAGATATACGATAGATACAGCAGGGATCACCGAGTGGTCACCGAGAGATGAGCGTGAAGCGATTGAGCCGCACCGAAGAATGTCCGGTGGACATTTGAAGGTGAAGGAGTGCCTTGAATGGCACTCCGAGTGTCGTACCCGACGACTTCCCAGTCGGAGGGATTAGTACGGCACATAGAATTTTATGCGGCGCGAGCCCGAAGCAGCCTTCACTGCTGCAAGGACATAGAGTTCCTTAAGGCCGAGATGACCATAGGGATAGCATACCCTTACCGAAGGGTTAGCACTTGCCTATACCGGTCTTTTCCGGTTCTACATAGTCTCTCTTGGTCCCTACTCATTTATCCTGCTCCGACTATCCTTCAATATCCCTCAAAAAAGCAGATTCAGGATGCTTTTTTCTTGTTTTATTTGCACATATCAAAAAAAACAAGTACCTTTGCAGCCGATTTTGGAAATAGCACCAAAATCGACACCTTAATGTAGGAAATTTGATACAAAAACAATATATGAGTAAAAACCTTGTAATAGTTGAGTCTCCTGCCAAGGCAAAGACGATAGAAAAGTTCCTCGGAACGGACTATCATGTCATGTCTTCGCAGGGTCATATCCGGGATATTGAAGGAATAGGGAAGAATAGCACGGGTATTGACTTCGACAACAACTATCAACCGAATTATGTAATTGAACCCCAGAAACACCATTTGCTCAATCAACTGCGAACAGAGGTGAAAAAAGCCGACACCGTTTGGCTGGCAAGCGATGAAGACCGCGAAGGGGAAGCCATCGCATGGCATCTCCATGAAGTCTTGGACCTTAAAAACAAGAATACACATCGCATCGTCTTCCACGAAATCACCAAATCTGCCATACAGGAAGCCATCTTGCATCCGCGTGACATAGACTACAACCTTGTTAACGCACAGCAGGCACGGCGGGTGCTGGACCGAATCGTCGGATTTGAACTGTCGCCCATCTTGTGGAGGAAAATCACAACAGGACTCTCGGCGGGACGTGTACAGTCCGTTGCGGTACGCCTTGTTGTAGAAAGGGAACGGGAAATCGAATCCTTCCGGGAAGTTTCCCAATACCGCATCTTGGCGGATTTCGACGGGAAAAATACGGCAGGAGAGAATATCGTGTTGAAAACGGAACTCAACCATCGCTTCTCCACAAAAGAGGAAGCCATCGCTTTCCTTGAACAATGCAAAACGGCGGCATTCTCCATCTCTTCTATCACGCAAAAACCTGCCCGCCGTTCACCGGCTCCTCCCTTCACTACCAGTAGCCTGCAGCAGGAGGCAGCGAGAAAACTCAAGTTCCCTGTCTCGAAGACCATGCGTCTGGCGCAATCCTTGTACGAAGCCGGTCATATCACCTATATGCGTACCGACTCTATGAACCTCAGCGGACTGGCAATCGCCACCGCAAAGGAGGAAATCCTTGCGCAATATGGAGACAACTACCATCGCGCTCGCCAATACCATACCACCAGCAAGGGCGCGCAGGAGGCACACGAAGCCATCCGACCGACCTATATGAAGGTGCATAATGCCGGAGCCAATCAGGATGAGAGACGGTTGTATGAACTCATTTGGAAACGTACTATCGCCTGCCAGATGGCAGATGCGCAAATGCAGAGCACGCGTATAGAAATAGCATCCGACACGCTTCCTTACCACTTTGTCGCAAGTGGAGAAGTGGTTCTCTTTGACGGTTTCATGAGAGTGTACATCCAGTCTACGGACGATGAATCGGAAACGGATACCACCGTTCTGCCGCAAATGAAGGAAGGGGCTGCCCTGGAGCGCAAAGAGATTGTGGCGCAGCAGACCTTCTCCAAACCGCCGTATCGCTACAACGAAGCAACACTGGTAAGAAAGATGGAGGAACTCGGCATCGGTCGTCCTTCCACCTATGCCACTATCATTGAAACAATCCAGCAACGCCGCTACGTGGAGAGAGGAAATGTTGCGGGAAAGAAACGCGAATACAACCTCTTGACCTTGCGCGGAGAACATGTGTCTGACAAACAGAAAACGGAAACGGCGGGACATGACACGCAGAAATTGCTGCCCACGGATTTGGGATGTCTCACCAACGATTTCTTGGTTGAGCAGTTCCCCGAAATACTGAGTTACGACTTCACAGCCCGTGAGGAAGAGAACTTTGATAAAATCGCTGCGGGTAAGAAAAATTGGGTGAATACGGTGGACTCCTTCTACAAAACATTCCATCCGTCCATCCTTCGCGTACCGACCGGTAAAGTAGCGGGACGTTTCCTCGGCAATACGCCCGCAGGAGAACCTGTCTATGCCAAAATCAGCAAGATAGGACCCTGCATCCAAATAGGAAGTGCCGAACAGGATAAACCTCGCTTTGTCTCTTTGGATAAGGACCATTCCCTGTTCACCATCACATTGGAAGAGGCATTGGCGCTGTTCCAAAACGCACAGCCGGGAGTCGTTTGTATCTTGGACGGCGAAGAAGTCATCTCCGGAGAAGGAAAATATGGCCCATACCTCCGTATGGGCAAGACCTTCGTTTCGCTGCCCAAAGGGAAAGATCCGCATACCCTCACCGAAGAAGATGTACGCGCTCTCTTTGCAAAACGCGTACAGCAGAGCGAACCCATTCACCAATGGGGAAATCTGCAAGTCTTGGAAGGACGCTATGGGGCGTATATCAAAACGGAAACAGGCAACATCCGTATCCCTCGTAATACCGATGTGGCGGCACTTACCGAAGAAGAGTGCCGCAAAATCGTGGAGAACGCTGCCGCTGCACCCGCAAAACCCTACAAACGTAAAAAATAGCATGTTGTTCGACTAATACCGCATACAAAGATGTTTTTACAAATTCTCAAATCAAAGATACACAGAGTAACGGTCACAGAAGCCAATCTGGATTATGTGGGGTCTATAACAATAGACGAAGATCTGATGGATGCTGCTCACATCGTTTGCGGCGAGAAAGTGACGGTGGTGGATAACACCAACGGCGCACGCTTGGAAACGTATGTCATACCCGGAAAACGCGGTAGCGGGTGTATCTGTATGAACGGCGCAGCCGCACATCTTATGAAAGTGGGTGATGTGGTTATCATTATGGCGTATGCACTGATGACAGAGGAAGAACAACGCAACTTCAAACCCTTCATCGTCTTTCCCGACCATAATCGCCTTGTCTAATTATTGAAATCCTTGTGCTGATGTTCTTTGACCTACATACCACAGCCCCGCAGTCTAATGCCCGTGCAGGCGTTATTCACACCGACCACGGAGACATACAGACTCCTATTTTCATGCCGGTAGGAACTGTGGGAACGGTTAAAGGTGTGCATAGAAGGGAACTGACCGACGATATCAAAGCACAAATCATCTTGGGTAATACCTACCACCTCTACCTGCGCCCCGGAACAGATATCTTGTATCGAGCAGGTGGACTTCACCGCTTCGAGGGATGGGACAAACCTATTCTGACCGATTCCGGAGGCTATCAGGTCTTTTCGCTAACCGATATCCGCAAAATGACGGAAGATGGCGTACAGTTCTCCAGTCATATTGATGGACGGAAACTGATGTTTACGCCGGAAAGTGTGATGGATATTGAGCGCTTGATAGGTGCTGACATAATGATGGCGTTCGATGAGTGTTGTCCGGGGACGGCCGACCGCGCCTATGCCCTGCAAAGTATGGAACGCACCCATCGTTGGTTGGACAGATGTATCAAACGCTTTGATGAAACAGAGAACATATACGGATACCGACAGCATCTCTTTCCTATCGTACAGGGCTGTGTCTACACCGACTTGAGGCAGGAAGCGGCAAAGCGACTGCGCGATTTGGATAGGGATGGATATGCAATAGGCGGACTGGCTGTGGGCGAACCCGCGGAGAAAATGTACGAAATGATAGAGGTCGTAAATGCCATTCTGCCGGAAAACAAACCCCGCTACCTGATGGGAGTGGGAACGCCGTGGAATATATTGGAGAGCATTGACCGCGGAGTGGATATGTTCGACTGCGTAATGCCTACCCGTAACGGGAGAAATGGTATGATCTTCACGCGCAATGGCGTAATGAATATGCGTAATCTCAAGTGGGCTGACGATTTCACATGTTTGGATCCGGATGGCACATCCTATGTGGATAAGGCATATTCGCGTGCCTATGTGCGCCATTTGATTCATGCGGACGAAATGTTGGGACTCAGCATACTTAGTATACATAATCTCGCATTCTACCTGTGGCTGGTGGGCGAAGCAAGACAACACATCCTCAATGGCGATTTCCGCACATGGAAAGATGCCATGATACCTCAATTGCAGCAACGTCTATGATGAAGTTCCGTAGTCCCATAGCGCGCCTTGACTGGTATATTATAGGTAAGTTCCTGGGGACTTTCTTCTTCTCCATCATTCTGATACTGAGTATTGGTATTGTCTTTGACCTTACGGAGAAGATGGACGATTTCTTTGAATACCAATTATCTTTCAAGGATGTCGTCTTGGGATATTATATCTATTTCATCCCGTACTATATGAATATGTTTAGCCCGCTATTCATATTCATATCGGTAATCTTCTTTACCAGCAAGTTGGCGGGAAACAGTGAGATTATTGCAATGCATGCTGCGGGAATGAGTTTCCAGCGGTTTATGCGCCCGTATGCTATCTCTGCTACATTCCTCTTCTTGCTTCTCTTTTGGTTGGCGGGATATATCATCCCTCCTGCCTCTGGCAAACTGCTTTCGTTTGAGGATAAGTATATAAGCAGTTTCTCGGTGGAGAATGCCAATAACGTACAAATGGAGGTGGAGCCTGGAACGATTCTCTATATCGAGACCTACAAACTCAAGACAAATCAAGGCTACAGAGCCTCTCTGGAGCATTTTGACGGCAAAACGCTCACCATGCGTATAACAGCCGATCGCATTCGTTTCGACTCTGCTTACTGCTGGCATCTGGAGAACTACACGCGCCGTGACTTTGACGGTCTGCGTGAATCGCTTACACGAGGGGCAAGATTGGATACCATCATTCCGATGCATCCGGAGGAATTGTTTATCACGGCCACGGATGCTCAGCATATGACCAATCCGGAACTGAAGAAGTATATGGATCGGCAGCGTCAGCGCGGAGCCGGCAATCTCCAAGCCTTCGAAACGGAATGGTGGAAACGTTTCGCTTCTCCCATTGGGGCATTTATTATGACTCTCCTTGGGGTAACAATGAGTTGCAAGAAAGTGCGCGGAGGTATGGGTAAGAATCTTGGATTCGGTTTGACCCTTTCGGCGTTGTATATCCTTTTCTCTACAGTCTCCACCACCTTTTCTGTGAGTGGTGTTTTGTCACCCTTCATGGCGGTATGGATACCGAATTTCTTGTTCCTCGCTATAGGAATATACCTCTATTTCCTCGTCCGCAAATAGGAATTGTTTAGTGCATAATCAGGATTTTTATCTCCTGATGGCTGCTTCCGCTATGGCAGAGGGCCGTATATACACCGCTTGTCACACGCTTGCCGGAATGATTCTTTCCGTTCCAGGTAGCCATGCCGCCGTTGCTGAGGGTCTCATACACCAGATTACCTCCTGCATCAATAATCTTCACGGTAGATTCTTCCATCAGTCCGGTCAAGGTGATAACGCCTTCATATTCGGGACGAACAGGGTTAGGATATGCATAGGCTGTGGAGAAGTCGTCTAACGGTTCGGTAGCGTCACTCTGGTAGGACATCAGTCCTCCGTCTGTCCCTACGTACACGACACCCGATCGGGGCTCTATGGCAAGGGACATAATCTTATTGGATGGCAAGGGGGAGTTGTCTGTTGTAAAATGCTCAATCGTTTCTGTGCCGTCTTCGGACATAAGGTAAAGCCCGCTACCTTCTGTTCCTATCCATTTGCGGTTGGCGCCGTCCACAACAATGGCGTTTATTCGTTCGCTACCCAATAGGTAGTCGGCCAGATTAGTACCGTCGTTGCGTGCAATCTTTATTCGTACGCAGGCATCCGATGTCCGGAAATCTACATTGTAGGGGATGGGGATAATACCTTCTTCCGTACCAATCCATACATCGCCATTGTGGTCTTGTGCCATACAATAGATGAATTCCGGCCGAACTTGATTGCCGTCCTGGTCGGTCCATGAACTGCGGAAATAGCTTGTCAGATTGGCATTGTTTTCTGCATCACCCCGATCGTCTATCAGTAGCAAACCTGTGTTATAGCGTGCCACAGGAATCCATTTGTAATGGCTGTTGCGCGTGTCTTGAACGACTTCCTGAGGCGTTTCCAGACTGAACATTTGGTTGGTCGATGTAACGAAGATGTCGTGGGTATACCAGTTTGCCATCTCAGCATGGTGGGCTGCCTCTATTTGGCTGCGTGTGACCACGTGGATAGGTTTAGCCAAACTGCCCGCATTAAGAAACCACAGGTCTCCTTTCTCGTCAAACATGGCACCATCCAGACGGTTATACAGGGTTGCAGCCGGAGAAGATGCATCAATGGCTGATTTGATAGGGCTATTGGTGTGGATATACCATTTCACGACGTTGCTACCTTGCAGTTCAATCAGTCCCTGCCCGTAACTGGTAACAAAGATATGCTCTGGGTCTTGTGGGTCTACAGCCACATTCATCAGGTCATACACAGGGTGTTGTAGTTGGCTGTAAAACTGGTTGTTAGTGACATTGGTCCAGTGTGTTCCGTCAAACACCATCACATTGCCGGCTATCATGTCGTTTACGGCCCACCTGGAGCCGGGTACTACATACAGTCTGTTATGTGCCACTTTCATGCGGTAGGGACGATTGACGGCGGGACCTTCAGGCAGATAGAAATTGACAGCCCCGTCTGTGGTGTATTGCACAACTCCGGCTTCATCACCTGCTACCCAGCAGTTGTTCCCCTCTAACAATACATCCGCCACAAAGTGCGATACGGGAGTGGTTTGGATGGTCTCGCCTTCCAGTCGGTACAGGGCAAAGTCGGCAATGGCGTAGAGAGAGGAATGTTGGCGCAGGGTTGTGAAGGTCTTGTCGGTGGCGATGGCGTGCCATGTACCGCCGTTACGTACATACGGTTTCCCGCTTTGCAGAAGATACAGCATACCGTCTTGCGCGGCCACGGAAGTCAACCTTCCTTCTGCCGGTAACGGGCAACTGTGCCAATGGTTGTAGTCAAGAAGGTTGTCGCGCTTTGAGGCGGCATAAAGGGTGTTTTCGGAAACGGCATAGATACTGTCCCCCAGAATGGTAGTGGCCAGCACGTTCACGGCACTGCCGTTTTCACCGATATAGTATGAATCGGCTATCTCGCGTTTGCGCAGGTTCACTGCCATAACGCCGAATGACATGGAGCAGTAGCCCCTTTCGCCGTCCATATAGATATGATTGATAGTCTTATCACTATTGATATCTTTGTCTCTCAAGTCGTTCAGTGGATAGATAGTCCCCTTGTTGTCAAGGAGGTCGATTTGACCATTGGTATAGGCGATGAATAGTATCTTCATCGCTTCATTGCTTGCTATCTGGCATACGGAGGAACCGTTCAATCCCACCTGTTTGTCATAGCAAGTGATAGCTCCGTCTTCTTTATTGACAGAGAAGAGGGCTTTGTCTGCCAAAGCAAATATCTCATCGTCTTGTTGTGCGAGTTGTGTCACATGGTTATAAGAGAAATGGCTTTTCCATTCTCCGATTTTGCTGGCCGTGGCTGCTTGCAGTATGCACAGACCTGTTGCGATAAGAAGAAAACGTTTCATAGTTCAGACAGATAGTTTCGTAGTTGTCGGATGGCTCTTCCTCGGTGACTGATATTGTTTTTCTCGTCTGCCGTCAGTTGAGCGAAGGTGCGGGTGTATCCTTCGGGTATGAACAATGCATCATAACCGAAACCGCCGTTGCCTTGTTCTTGTTCGGCTATACTGCCGCGGACGATGCCTTCCAGTTGTACCTCTTCACCCGAAAGGCGAAGCAGGGTAACAACGGTGCGGAAGCGCGCCTGCCTTTGGTCGGACGGATAGGGTAGTAGGGCTTGCAGCAGTTTGCGGCGGTTGTTTGCGCTATCGGTGGGTTCGCCTGCATAGCGCGCGGAATATACGCCGGGTGCGCCGTTCAGGGCTTCTACTTCCAATCCTGTGTCATCGGCTATTACGCCGAACAGGTTTTTTGCCCTTTCGGGCTGTGTTGCTTTCAGTCGGTCCATTACGGTGCGGGCTTTCAGCAACGAATTTTCCTCCAGTGTAGTACCGGTTTCCGCTATGTCTTCATGGAAACCGATATCGGAGAGGGATAAAATCTCATAAGCCGCGGGAAGTATTTGTCGTACTTCCTGCAGCTTATGAGCATTATTGGTCGCAAAAACCAGTTGCATGATTATCAGCGGCGCGGCTTGATATTCAGTTTCACGGGCTTAATCATGTTTTCTGGCGACAGAATGGTATCCAGTTCCTCTTTGGTCAGGATGCCGTGTTCCAGCACCAGGTCATACACGCCTTTGCCTGTCGCCATAGCCTCTTTGGCTATCTTTGTAGAGTTCTTATAGCCGATGATGGGGTTCAGGGCGGTTACAATACCGATGGAACCGGTGATGTAGTCGCGGCAACGCTGTTCGTTGGCTTGGATGCCTTCGATGCAGTATTTGCGCATCACGTCAAATCCGTTCATCATGATTTCAGCACTCTCGAAGCAGCATTGTGCCATGGTGGGCTCCATTGCGTTCAGCTCCATTTGAGCGGCTTCGTTGCACATGGCTACGCACAGGTCATTACCAATCACTTTGTATGAAATCTGGTTCATCACTTCCGGAATAACGGGGTTCACCTTTCCGGGCATGATGCTGCTACCGGGTTGGCGTGCGGGAAGGTCAATCTCGTGCAAACCGCATTTCGGACCCGAACCGAGCAGACGCAGGTCGTTCGAAATCTTGTTCATCTTGGTGGCAATACGGCGCAATACACTGCTATAGCCTACCATGCAGGATGTGTCGCTGGTAGCGGCTACCAGGTCTTCTGCCAGTACTACGTTCCAGCCGGTGATTTGTGCCATGGCTTTGACGCACTTCTCCGAATAACCGGGTTCGGAGCAGATACCGGTACCGATGGCAGTGGCACCCATATTGACGGTCAGGAATTCCTCGGCAGCATCGTTCAGATGTTTGATTTCATCACGCAGAATGCTTGCAAACGCACCGAAAGTCTGTCCCAAAGTCATGGGAACGGCATCTTCCAATTGGGTACGACCCATCTTGAGCACGTTCTTGAATTCTTCGGCTTTCTTCTGGAAAGCATCAATCATCTGCTGATAATGTTTCATGAACTCCAAGTGGGTGGCATACAATCCCATGTGGATGGCTGCGGGATATGCATCGTTGGTGGATTGCGAGCAGTTCACATGGTCGTTCGGTGAGCAGTATTGGTACTCTCCGGGTTGGTGACCCATCACCTGCAATGCGCGGTTGGCGATTACCTCGTTAGCATTCATGTTGGTGGTGGTTCCTGCACCGCCTTGAATCATATCCACAGGGAACATGTCATGATGTTTGCCTGCCAGCAGTTCTTCGCAAGCCTGTTTGATGCCTTTGAACTGTTCGTCGGTCAGCAGTCCCAGTTCGTGGTTAGCCATAGCGGCACCCAGTTTGGTGTAAGCCAGACCGTTGATAAAGGCGGGATAGTCACACAACTTGAACTTCGAAATGGGGAAGTTCTCAATACCACGTTGCGTTTGTACGCCGTACAAGGCCTCTACGGGAATCTGCAACTCGCCGATGAGGTCGCTTTCGGTACGAGTCTTTCCAGAGAATTTTGTTTCCATAAACTTTTTATTGATTTTGATTGTTGGTTGTCGTGCTTATCATGCTTTTTCGATAGCTTCCGCAATGGAGTTGGCGATTTCGCACATCTCTTCTGCGGGAAGATTCAGTTTGGGGTTGGTGAACAGCATATCTTTTTCTGTGTCCATCGGAACAAGGTGAATATGCACATGGTTCACTTCCATGCCTAATACGGCCACACCTACGCGTTTGCAGCCTGTGGCTTCCTTGATGCCGCGTGCCACCATCTTGGCGAACACCATCATATCGCCCAGCAGGGTATCATCCAAGTCAAAGATATAGTCTGCTTCGGGTTCCGGCAGTTTAGGAATAACCAGTGTATGGCCTTTCTTCAGGGGATTGATATCCAGAAAAGCGTAGAAACGGTCGTCTTCCGCCACTTTGTAGCTGGGTATCTCGCCGTTGATAATACGTGTGAACAGGGTCATAGTTGTACGCGATGTTTATACGGTGATATCCAGTATTTCATATTCCATCAGTCCGGCGGGCACGTTTATCTTGGCGATGTCGCCCACTTTCTTGCCCATCAGGCCTTTGGCGATGGGAGTGTTGGTGGAGATTTTGCCTTCCATGATATTAGCCTCGCCTTCGGTCACGATTTGATAGGTTTTTTCTGCGCCGGTGTTTAGGATGCGCACATGCACTTTGGTCAGTATCTGCACTTCATCGGTATTGATGGTGGAAGTGTCGATGATGCTGGCGTCCATGATTTTGGCTTTCAGCATGGCTATCTTGCTCTCCAACCGTCCTTGTTCTTCTTTTGCGGCATCGTATTCGGCGTTTTCACTCAAATCGCCTTTGTCGCGTGCTTCCGCAATAGCGGCGATGACGCGCGGCCGTTCCGTTCCTTCCAGGAAGCGGAGTTCGTCTTTCAGTTTCTGCAGTCCTTCTGCAGTCATGTAAATGGTTGCCATAATATAATAAGGTATTTAATATTTTCTATTCAGTATTTCACTCATAATCACAGCCTTCCTTACCTCTCCAATATCGGAGAAATCTATCGGAGTGCCCTGATTTTCTTTTGTTTCCGAAGGGGCATTGTTGCGCCATATATTCTCCTCTTGCGGGGAGTTTTGTGTGGTTTTTTTCATCTTTCTCTAAAAACAACAGGGGACTTCACAGCCACCTGTTGCCATTAAACCTAAACCTTAACTATGAAAATTTTTTGTTTTCGGGTGCAAAGGTACTACTTTTTCCCGAATGTACCAAATATTTATTGAAAAAAATGACTTTTTTTGTTGTTTTTCTTGAAAATCAGAACCAAACGCCCAATCCGATGCAGCCGCTCAGGGGTTGAAGGTATAGTTTTTCGGTTCCGGCGGTGTTCAGCACAATCTTGTTGCTGGCGGCATCAGGATTCAGACAACCTTCGCCGAAAAGGCTCAGCGTGCATACATCCAGATCCCACTCTTTTTCCAGGCGCAGGGAGAGGTTGACCACCGCAAATTTTTCATTCAGATAGGTGTCATCGCTGCGCCAGGGCGACATTCCGATACGTCCGTCCAGCGTGATATCGTAGGGGAATGTATGCTTGTAGCCTATCTCCAGATACGACGACCATGCACGTTTCCGGCTTCCTGTTATTTCTATTTCCGGTTCTCCGTCTATTTCGGTCTCTATCTCTTCTTCCTCGTAGTTGTAATCCACGTTTTTGTCGCTATTGGGCAGACCAACGCAAGTGTACCAGTTGATGTACAGTGGGAAATTCAGCAGTTCGCCGAAATCGTAGCCGCCTTCTATTTCCAAATGATAGGTGTAGTCGTATTTCTTGTTATACGGATTGTGGGTGAAGAAATTGTAGTAGGTCGCGCCCACATGTGCACCGTAGAACGAGAAGTTGGCAAACAAATCCACTTCGGGAATGAAGAATGTATTGGGATTGGCGCCGCTCAGGCTGTCTTCCGCTGTCAGAGGTTTGTTGCGGAATTTCCAGTCACTGGCACCCACCGAACCCCATGCGCCTACGCGGAATGCCGTCACTTCGCCGTCATAGCCCACTTCCAAATCGGGCTGGAAACTCAATCCGCCGTTGTATTGGCCGCGCCAGAGATAGGTGCTCACCAGTTCTGCGCCTGCTTCGTAGGCGAATTTCACATCTGCCGAGGCGGTCATCGCGCCTGCCAGCAGAGCCATCAAAAGAAATGTTTTTTTCATTTTTCTATTGTCGTTTAAGTGTATATTCGTTTTCTGTTATTCCACCGTTTGTCCTTGCAGGTCATAGTAGGTGCCGTCGCGCAGGATGCATATACGTCCGTTACGCATGGTTTTCTGCACGCGGGGCATGTCGGCTTGTATGTCGCTGCAGCCGGTGCCGGGACCCGGATCACGGCGCAGGCAAGTGAAGTAGTCGCCGATGCCGGGCGCATCCTGATAGGCTTCCCATGCTCCTTCTGGCACGGTGATGGTGATATTTTCCGATGTGGATGCTTCCAGAGTCGTCCAAGGGTTGTATGCGCCGTTGTCGGCATCTGACAGTTCGCAGTCGGGGGGAACGCTGCCTAAGAACTCTATCTCGGTCAGTCCGGGCAGGATGATAGACGATAGTTCAAGGGTCTGCAGGCTGGCGGGAAGCACCAGTTTGCCGGTCAGGTTGGGTAGGTTGCTGAATGCCAGTGTCTTGATGGTGGCAACGTTGCTGGGGTTGGCAAACACAATACTGGTAGCTGTCGCGCCCGCGAACGCCTGCGCGCCTATACATACTACGGTATAGGTCACTTCGCCTTGTGCCATTCCTGTGCCGCCGGTCTGGCCGCCACCTGTGCTTACTTTTATGGTGGCAGGAATAACGATTCCCGAAACGGTGTAGATGCCCTTCAGCGTCTGGCTGGGTGCCAGTTCGGCTTGTAGCGTGGTGATGTTGCAGTCATAGAACAAACCGTCACAGCGCAGAAGAGAGGAGGAAACGGCCTGTGTGTCTGCCGTTGCATGGCTTGTTGCCAGCAGCGCGATAACAATGATGAATAAAAAGGCTTTTTTCATATACTTTTTGTATCTTGGGTTATATGTAGATTCGTTTCGGTGTATACTCGGTCCGTTTTCGGTCCATCTTCGGTCCATTTTCGGTATCATAATTTTAGGAAAACCGAAAAAAGCGCGCAAAAGTACAACAAATTTTTGATACTACCAAATTTTCTGTTTCGTTTTTTTTATTTTCTTCCTTTTTTGGCTGTTTGGGCACATTTTTGTTCCCTCACCTTTTTTCACGCAGAAAGAAAGAGTGTGTGTCATGGGTTGTGACACACTCCCTTTCGTTCCGTTGCGATATTGTTCTTTCGGGTTTTATACCAGACTCGGATGCGGGTCGTCGATGTTCATCGGTGCGCGGTCGGGTCCACCCGGAGGCCCTTCTTGTACGTTGCTGGGGGGAGCTGAAGGGTCGCAGATGTTGGTCATTGCCTGTACGGGCAATGACTCTGTAATAGGTTTTTTATACATCTTTTTCATATTTGGTTTTTGTATTAGTTCAGTTTATGTCCTTGTGCATCGTATTTCACGCCGTTGCGTTCGATAACCATCACGCCGTCTTGGATATATTTCTTGATTCCGGCTTCAGCGGCTTGGCTGTCTGCACCGAATTCTTCAATCTCCACGCTGGTTTCTTGTCCGTTCACCATCATCCGTACACGTGGAGCGATGCTGCCTGTACTCGGCACATAGAAGTATCCGCTGAAGGCATAGAGCGTGTTTCCTAACGCATGCGGGTAGTAGAGGCTGTTTCTGGAAAGGTAGATATAGTGTTTGTCTCCACCCGGCAACGAAGTCATTTTTACTGTGCTACGGTATTCCGCACCGGATGTGTTTATCTCTGGATTGGTGGGCCATACGGATTCTGCCTCCAACGCATCGGCATCGATGGTAAGGATGGTGTTATTCTCTCCATCGGCGGCAAATACGAAGTCGGTCAGTGTCTCGTCACCATAATACAAGTATGGCATACCGGCTTCCAGTTCATATACTCCGCCTTGGAAGTGGATGTCAAATCCTTCAGTAGCATTTCCGTCAGCGCCGAGGAATTGATATACGTGGTTCGCAAACGGATGGTCTTCCGGAATAAAGAAGTCGAACGGCACATTAAAGGTAATCCACCGTTTTGCGGGGAACGTGCCTTTGAAGGTCACTTGTTGCAGTGCCAGTCCCTCCATATCTTTCAAATCTGTGTAGTAGGAATCTGCTTGGTCATCCAGCAACTCAAAGTCCATTCCTTTCCAGTTCGTTTGGATATGGCCGTTGTTGCGGACATGCTCAAACAGTACGGCGGGGCCGATAAACCGTGCGTTGGCATTGGCATCGGTTGTCGTTCCGTACATCCATTGGAAGGTATATGCCGGATTGCCGCTGCCATCATCGGACCAGTCGTCAAACGCTACTTCTATGCGGCGCAATGCAGAGCAACCGTAGAATAACCACTTATAGCAATCGGCTGCCAAATTAGTTGCCGTCAGTTTCGGACCATTAACAAGCACGTTGCAGTCATGGAACAAACCTTCATAACAACTTGCCGTTAAGGTGGTAGCCGGCAGTTTCAGTCGCGAAGCGTCCGTGATTTTGCAATAACGAATCGAATTATTGGAGTCATGTTTAAACAACTTAGCGAAGCAGTGGGTGTTCGGAATGGTTGTCGGCGGGTTGGTCGGATGAATTAGATACATTATATTGCCGCTGACAATAGCATTATTCGTTACGTTAAACTTGACGTATCTATTGCTTGGATAGTTAGTGGCATTATTTATTCCGCTTGCATTTGTTCCACGCAAGTACACTTTTTGATTTTCGTTCAGTGTAACAAACGCGGTGCTGGCGTTGGCATTTGTCCAATTCATACCATCCGTACTATAATATAGATTGAATGGGATGGTGCCGTTGATAGAACTTATTCCTACATTCACATTGTCAACTTGTGCGGTGATGCAGAGGTATTCGGCAAAGCGAGGCGTGTAAACGGTGTTCGGAGTGAGTACAGAGTTGGCTTTCAATGTATCGCCGCCTGCGGTGACCCATGCGGTGCGTACTTCGTCTTCTCCGCGCAACGGACTGGGTATTTCGCCGCGACGGAACTGCACGTCCGTATAGGTGCGGTTTTCATTGGCAGAGCCATCCCACGTAGCGCCTACGGATGCCACATTGAAGGTGAGGTTCATCGCATAGATGGCGTAATAGGTGCGGATAACGGCATCGGTGCTGATGACGGGCTGATTGTCCACGGTGAGCCACTCACCCGTTCCGTCAGCTTCGGTGTTCCAACCTACGAAGGTGCGGTTGGCGGGTGCAGTGACATCGGTGGGAATCGTCCATGTCGTTTCCGGCTCCAACACCCGTGCCGCAGTGGACTCATCTGTCCATGTACCGCCGTTGGTGTTGACATCAAACGTCAATTCGGGGATATAGTTTACAGTCCAACCGGAAGGGAAGGTTTGATTATTGCGCGTTGCGGTAGGTAATGCCGAAGGACATGTCAATGTGCCGGTGGAAGATCCGTAAGACAGCCAATAATAGGCGGCACTTAATTCAGAACTTACGTAGTTCCATGTTTTCATGCGGACACTCACATTAACCAATGTAGAGCAGTTGCGGAACATAAGACCCATTGCAGCAACGTCCGAATTGCCAGGCGTTGGCATTGTGGTGGCGCGGATAACAGGAGACGTTTGTAATTTCTTACACGTCCAGAACATACCTCTGTATGTGTATGCATATATTTGCGTTGCCTTCAGTTCTGATGGGGCTTGGGTCAATTTCCAACAATCATAGAACATATTTCGCATGGAAGCGACTCCTACCGTAGTAGCAGGTATTTCCGGGGCTATTTTTAGGCTCTGACAATTCGAGAACATACCCTGATAAGCAGAGTCTGCCACGTGTAGGGCAGGTAGTTCGGGCGCAATGCGAATGGACGAATTGTAGAACATATACTTATAGCAGCCGTTGTGGGTGGAAGAGGGAAGTTGTAACTTGGCTGCACTCACCAATGGCATCCCTTTCATAATTGCAGCAAAGCAATTGTAAGCAGGAATTGTATTAGTTGGGTTGGTGCCTTGTACCAACGTCATAATATTACCTGCTACAGATACCGAGTCGGTAGATGTGAAATACCAATAAGGAGAAGCGGGCTGTTTTTTGAAGCTATCTCCCTTACAATTCCTGTTCAAACCGTTTGCGTTCACTCCCCTGAAGCAAACGCTATCGCCGGCTGCCAATACCACGGAGGTGGTGCCGATGGTAAACGTATTCCATGTAGCACCATTGTCGGTACTATAACTCAAAGAAGGCGCTGTTTCGCTTCCGTATTTCGTTGTACTGATAGTCGTGGCATTTTGTGCAATAAAGCGGAAATAGTCCACTTTGATAAAGATGGCATAGTACTTGGTGGCAGTGGTGGGCAGGGCAGAAGCATCCATATCGGTGCCAGTGCCATCCGCCGAAGTATTCCAACGCTCAAAAGTGAATTTGTCCTTTTGTGGTGTTGTCAATGCTGTAATTCCGCTAACTGTGCGTACTGAATCCGCGGTACTTGCATCACTCCACGTGCCGCCGTTGGTGGCCACATCAAACGTATAGTTGATGGCAGTCCATTGCGCTGTATAAGTGGTGGGCGTAGAGGACAACGAAGATGGATTGAATGTCGGACTCCAGCCGTTGAACGTATAGCCGTTGCGGCTGAGAGTGGGGACTTCAAAACTACCGTAGAATACTTTATTGCTCGTAGTCTCATCGCTCCATGTTCCGCCATTGGGCGCAAAGGTATATTCTGGAGTGAAAATAGCATAATAAGTGGTGGCACTACCAGATAGGTTATTCATGTCATCGCCTAAAATGTCGGTAGTGGCATTTTCATCGGTGTTCCATCCGATAAAATGATAGTTTGCTTTTATCGGTGTAGTCAGTTCAGTAGGATCTGCAACAAGCTCGGATTTCAGCCACGCACGATTGGCTGTGCTTTCATCACTCCATGTGCCCCCATTCGTGTTGACGTCAAATGTGCAGAGCGGAGCAAAGATGGCATGATAAGTGGTTGATTCGGTGGGTAAATTCTCCATATCCAATCCGTTAGTAGTGGCTGCAGAATTGGTGTTCCACCCGATAAAGCGATAACCTGTTTTTTGAGCGGTGGGCGCAACGGATAGATCAGAACTGCTGACCGTACTATCGTTGCTGCCGGTTGGGGTGCCCCATTCACCACCATTTGTGGATACCTTAAATGTGAAAGTTACCGTGTTTGCAAAAACGGCATATAATGTAATGACATTTGCCGGATAGGCACGTGCGACGGCAGCGCTGGCAGGCGTAATCTTATTACTGTCAGCATCTACCCAACCGCGGAACACTTTTGATGCATGTTTTGCTTCTGGGAACGGTTCGTCACCATACCAATCACCAGTGATGTTCGCATAGGTATCATCTAACCACGTTCCTCCTGTGGGATTGCCGTTCCTGTCGGTGGCGACACTAAATGTGACAATGGGATAGTATTTAATAGTCCAATTGGAAGGAATATTATCAACACCTCGTGTATTGGGTAATGATGATGAGCAATAGAAAGTACAATTATCCGTGCTTGCGACACTGCCTACCCACTTCGTAGTAGCATTAGAAACCCAAGATGTAAAACGGACTTCTATTTCTGAGACATCTCCGTAATAAACTTTACTTTGATAACTATAGTAAAACTGCGTTAAAGAGGATGCGGATAAAGTTGTTGCCTTAATAACAGGAAATTTCGTTAATTTAGTACAAAAGGTAAACATATTTTTACAAGCAGGAGAAGGCAAGGAAAGGGGGAGTATCGCTTGTGGCGGGTATACTAAAGTACTGCAATTGTAAAACATGGAATCACATGCTCCTTTTCCCATGGTGGTGGCATCAATTTGAGGGGCATGTGTGATGCCTGAAGTGGATGAACTACATTCTCCAAACATGTACCAATAAGCCCAATTGCCTATATTTGTTGCTTTTAGATGGGCGCTGCTGCAATCCCGTAATCCTGTACACCCTTTAAACATTTGTCTACAACCCGATATACCGACCTCAGTCATATCTATATCTGGTATTTGGTTTAAATGTGTGCATCCTTGAAACATGGATTGACATCCGTTATTTCCTACGGTCTCAATATGTAACTTTCCAAGACTTTCCAACCTAGTACAAGACTGAAACATTCCATTACATGCACTTTGACCTACTGAAGTGGCATTGATGTCAGGTGTGGATTCTAAAGAACTACAACCATAAAACATTTGGTAATAAGCTCTATCTCCAATTGAAGTAACATCAGGCAGGTTTGGCACCTCTTTTAAAGCAGTACACCCCGAAAAAGCACAATAGAAAGCCTCTGCAGGAACATTTGTCGCTGTGCTGAGGTCAGGGCCGTACTCCAGACCGGCGCATGCTTGGAACAACCTTTGATAGCAGTCGTTCGTCAAGGTTGTAGCAGATAACTTGAGATCTTTTGCAGAAACGATACGAGATTTATTGTAAGTATAACTTCCTTCATTGGAATAAAAGAGCCTAAAGAAACAATAGGCGCAAGGAACAGTTGTTACTTTTGTCCGATAGTCAATCAAAGACATAAGATCTCCGCCAATTTCAACGTAACCGGCTGTCACACGGAAATGATAGTGTTTGGCATTGTCTGCGACCCAGTTTATACCAGTGGTGCACAAGCCTCGTACATACATAGTAGAACCGGCAGGAATTTCGACGGCTTGATTGCCGTTGGCATAAGATAAAGGTAATAATGCCCAAGAATCCTCATTATTGGGGGTTAAGGTGTAGTATATTTTTTGATGAGCTTGAGTGGAGGATCCACTGATATTTCCTGTACCGGTGTTACCATTGTAATAAAGACATAATTTTGCATTTACGTTATTTACAGCTGTGAATGTTAGGTAGTCTGGCGCATCATCCGCCCACACCGCTGCGGGTGGCGAAAGAAGAATAATAGTAAGGAGAATACTAAAAAAATAGTGTAAATTTTGCTTCATAATCTATCGTTTTTCAAATTAATATTTTCGTTTTCTTTTGGTTTTTTTATGTTAGTATTTATTTTATTTTCATTTATTTCGTGTAATCTGTTTCGTGACAGGATGGGATGTCAAAAGAAAAAACGTCTTCCTTCAAACCTCGGATGTGGCAATTTCGGTTGCCGAATCTCGTCATAAGCCACAGACACTTTCACTTCCGTTGCGATTTCCAACATCCGAGTGCCGAACGATATGGTCATTGGATGGTTCATAGGGATGCTGCAGGGACAGGTGATACACGATTGAAGTGGCGGACGGTGTACGCATTTTCGCCTGGAGTACAGAGCTGAATCATAAACGTACCCGGTGCATACTTGGCAACAGAGTCGTAGTATGCCTCCGTGCGGTCGTTGTATGCCCCGACAACCCGATTGTCAACAAGGACAATATACTTTCCGTTATACTTCTCCACCAACTCGTTCTGATGGTCCAGATAATATTTAAAGTCTTGTTCTATCATGTTGGTTTATTTTTGTTCTTTTTGCACTTGCTAATAACCCATAGGGATTCGCGCCCGGAGACACATTTTTTAACAAGTGGACCGCAAAGATACAACTTTTTTTTCACTCCACCAAATTTTTTTAGTACTTTTTTGTTCTTTTTATTTCTTTTTGTACAAAGTGAGAGGTTTTTGGGTGCTTTTTATTGCAAAAATAACGTTTTTACCCCCCCCGTATTGCAAGTTGATAATGGATTGTTGATGGTTGATAATGGATAATGGATAGTTGATAGTCGGAAGGAGTGTGAAAAGTGAAAGGAAAAAGGATAAACAAAAAGCGATGCGCACCATTCGTGCGCACCGCTATAGAGTTGTATAGGTTATATAGGTTTAATATCGTTTGGTTGGTTTTTGATTCATTATTAAGTCCAGACCGATGTTAATTTTTTTGTATTTTGGGAATTGCCCGTCGCTGCTCAATAAAGTCAGCCCTTCAGCTACTGCTCATATGCGAAGTGCTTCTATGGCTTGTCGGTCACTAATAACAATCAGCGGTTGTGTGTGGTTTTGCATCCATTCGCCCGCTTTAGATAGGCGTTCAGCTGTGGTGTTCATAGTGTTATCCGTTTTATGTGGTCAAAATTTTTGACCGGTTTCGTATTTTGTTTGTGTAGATCTTGGACTATAATCAGAAATTTATCATACTTTGTGGCATAACGCGATGGATATAAACCACATTGCCTTCCACAGAATAGATTATTACCATCTTTTTGCCAAATCGTATACTTCGTATCAGTCTTCCATATTGTATGGACAATTCTGCATCTATCGCCGGTAACTCAGCAAACTGCTTCAACCACTCCCAATGCTTCCCCAAATTTTCAAATAAGCGATATGCTGTTAGAGGAGCTGAACACTCTTCCAACACAAACTGCTCCAGTTCGTCCATATCAGCATAAGCGGTGGCGCAGAAATACAAAGAATATTTCTCCATCACTTGACTTCTCTAATGTCGTTCAGACCGAAATGGCGTCCGAGCCGCTTTGCCAACTCGTCCATAAACTCTTTTTCTGTATATAGTTTTTGAGTCGGTGTTTCTACCCCCATAGGAATAACTTGGTGGCGAACAGTGCCCGTAGAATTATGGGTCATATTTGTGTGCATAATGTGTATAATTTTCCTTAACGACTGCAAAGATACAACTTTTTTTTCATTCCACCAAATTTTTTAGCACTTTTTTTGTTCTTTTTATTTCTTTTTGAGCAAAGTGAGAGGTTTGGGGGATAAAAATCGCGCAAAAAAGCATCGGTTTGTCGCGAAAAATCAAACAAACATACTTTTATTATTTTATGATTATTATAAAGTAATAATTTGAAATTCGGTGCAAAGGTACTGCTTTTATTTGAGATGTGCAAGTAAAAGCACAAAAAAAGTGAAATTTTGCGCTTTTTGTGGTTGTTACCCTGCTGTTACCCTGCTGTTTTCAATGTATGCTCATCGGATGCTCAATGTATGCTCAACGTATGATCATCGTATGCTCATCGTATGCTCACCGGTTGCTCACCGAGAGATAACCGGAAGAAAACTTGTCCGTTTTCCTTTCAATTTGAAATTTTCACCTTAAAAAATTTGCACATGTGCAAAATTTGTAGTACCTTTGCAGCGTCAAATGATATTTATGAAACATATCTCCCTTTTTGCCATAGTGCTTTTCCTGCTCTGCGCACTGCCCCTGTCCGCCAATCGAGACTGGGTGACCTTCACTGCGGAACAAGCAAACACGCAAATAACGGTGAATATTAACAATAAGCCGAACGTCATCAATCTGCAATACTTCGACAACACGACGCAGACGTGGAAAAATGCTATCGGCACAAGTGCCAGTTTTCCTGTGAAAATAACGCTTGCTGCTGTGGGCGACAAGGTGATGTTCCGTGGACAAAATCCCACAGGCCTGCACAAAGTGCAACCGCAGAGTAATCCCCAACGCAGATATATCCGTATTCTTGTGTCGTCAGGTCAGGCGTCGTTGAGTGGCGATATCATGACGCTCGTAGATACAACAGAAACAGTGGTGAATACGGTTCCCGGTGACGGATGTTTCTACCGTCTATTCTCGGAAACCAAAGGCTTGGTGTCCGCCGAAGGACTTGTGCTGTCCGCTAAATACACGAATAAAGCCGCGTACCAAGAGATGTTTATGGGCTGTGAGAACTTAGCGGTAGCACCCGATATGAGCGCGTTGGAACAAGTGGCGGAATACGCCTGCTACAAGATGTATTACAACTGTGCGATAACACGTTCGTGCGAGATGCCGAATGTGGTGACGGTGGGCGAACACGGTTGCCATTTCATGTACCAACGTTGCCGCTCGATGACCTATGCCTACGACCTGGTGGCGAAATATGTGGACGCGCAGTCGTACGCTGCGATGTTCTTTGAATGTACGGCTCTGCCGACTGCGCCGCATATACTGGCGTATGAGATGCAGAATGCAACGTGTGCGAGTATGTTCAAAAGCTGCACATCGCTGACATCGGTTCCCGACCTGAATGCGCAGATACTGGCGAAAAGTTGCTATGAGAGTATGTTTGAAAGCTGTTCATCGCTGGTGAATGCGCCTGCGCTGAAGGCGGTTGACCTGGGGTATCACTACGGCAATACGGTGACGCCGTACGCGGACTGCTACAAAGGGATGTTCAAGTACTGCACATCGCTAAGGCGGATAGAGGTGTATTTCTCGAAATGGCGCGATGCTTCGTCGCACACCGCCGACCCGACTGGCGTATGGGTGCAGTACGTGACAGAGACAACGGACGGCGTTTTCATCGCCCCCTGCGACCTGCCGGACAAACGAGGACAGAGCTATATACCGAACAAATGGCAGTTTGACTGCTTCCACTTCTTCCTGTTTGATGTCTATACGAACGGCGGTGTGTGGGAAGATGACCACGACGACTACGGCAACCGTGCGTTCAAGGAAGAGGAACTGGACGCGTCGTCGCTGTACGCCTATCGGGAGAACTACCGGTTTGTGGGCTGGAACACCGAGCCGGACGGTTCGGGCACAGCGTTCGATATGGCTGCGCTGCCCGATGAGACGACCACCTATTATGCCGTTTTCACGCCGATAGTGCCGGATGACCCCGAGACGGGGTGTATTGACTACGCTAACCTGACGGCTTCGCTCGTACGCTGCGACACGTCGAGCTTGAGCACCAGTTTCACATGGAATAAGTGGCAAAACAACTGTATGGTGGACTACGGTCCGCGCAACAGGATGAGCCGTCACACGGTACACCACCATCCCGCCGAACGGGACATGCGCACCTCCCACCAACTGCGTACCACGCTGCCAAACGGCAAACCGGCAGTGCGTCTGGGCAACTGGAACAAGAAAGGTTGCGAACGTATCACCTATACCTATCCTGTGCCCGCCGACAAAGACAATATCCTGCTGTTGCATTATGCCGCAGTGCTGGAGAACCCGTCGGGCCACGCACTGAACGAGCAGCCGCGTTTCACCCTTGAACTCTACGAGCAAGGGCATAGCGATCAGATTGAGACCTGTTTTAACTTCGACTATATATCCGGCCAGATTGCCGAGGACCCCAATTGGCACACCGAGCGTGGCAATCTCTGTTGGAAAGACTGGACCACCACCGGTATCAATCTGCGCGACTATGCGGGCAAGACAGTCAATATCTGCCTCACCACCTATGACTGCAAGCAGGGCGGACACTATGGCTATGCCTATTTTGGGCTGGAGTGCAGCAATGGCGAGATGAAGACCATCAGTTGCGGCACTGCCGAAGAGACCACTTTCCGCGCGCCGGAAGGGTTCAACTATCGTTGGTATCTGGAGGGCGATCCGGATAATATATTGGGCACGGAGCGTACGTTCACCGTCACGGCCACGGGCGGTGAGACCTACCTTTGCGATGTCATCAGTCTCGAAGTGCCGGAGTGCTTCTTCACCCTGCGTGCCGTGCCGGAGACGCGTTATCCCCTGGCGCGTTTTGACACCGCCCGTACCACCCTGGATGATGCCGTACTTCTCCATACAACCAACCTCAGTGCGGTCAGCAACGATGGCACTACGCCCAAGACACCGCATGAGGATGTGGATGGCTATCGCTGGACACTCAGCAAGAAAGCGACAGGCGAAGTGGTGGCGACCTCCAATCTGGAGGCACCGGATTTTCATGTCGAGGAGAGTGGCACCTATCTGCTGACGCTGCAGACTTGGCTTAATAATGCCGATACGGGCATTTGCGAATCGGACGAAGAAACCAAGGAGATTGTGATTCTTCTGCCCGACCCGAATTGTGTCTCGTTCCCCGGCATACTGGTCCCCGAACGAACGTGTATGGATGATTGATAATTGAAATATGTAAGTTTATGAATATGAAGAAACTTTACCCCTCTGTTTTAGCACTTGTGCTTGTGTCTTTCCTTTGCGCCGGTTCTGTTTCTGCGCAGACGGAAGTGCCTGTCTTGCAATCCACCTCGCAGGATTTCTCGAAGATACTTTATCCCTTGCCCGCCAATGCGGTCGATTTGGGTACGGGGGTGGCGTGGGCAACCACCAACTATGATGCCACGCAGGGCTCTAAGTTCGCGGCGAACAACAACGCCAAGGGACCATACTATGCGCCCGATGAGGTGACACCTCCCGCTGATTGGCGTGTACCTGTGGCGGAAGACTGCGAACTGCTGACGTCCAATGAGACCTACCGCCCTAATGCCTTGCTCACTATCTATAGCCGTATCAGTGATGCCTCCATCCAGATTCGCGGTTCGGGCTATCACGAGGGTGCGAACGATGCGCAACACTGGGGCAATAGTTATCCGGACTATCCGTATATGCTCCTCAATTCCTGGGGCAACGATGGCACGCAGACCCTGCTCATCTATTCGGCCGAGTTTGGGGACTTGCGCTATGGCCATCTGGGGCAGTACTTTTCGCACTATTACACCGTGCGCCTTGTGTATGACCCCGTATCATTCAACCACTATATCATCCGTGTGCATATCGGCGGGCAATATATCCAACAGATTCATGTGGCGGAGGGCGAACGCATCACCTTGGTCGCCACGCCTTTGGAAGGCCACTCTTTCCGTCAGTGGGGGCACGACACCAATGCCACCGACCCGCGCCTGACCATCACCGTCACGGGGAATGCTGACTATTACGCCAATTTCGACAACGAAAACTATGGCCCCGACGGAGGTGGCGGTGGCGATGAACAGCAGCCGGAAGATGAAGAAGAGACCATGTCGCCCGATGCTTCGGTCAGTGTGTGGCAGAACGTCACCCGCAGCACCATGAAGATTGTTTATGACCTCAGTCCGAAGACAGGCCGTGACGGCTATCTCTATACGCCCGTTGACCTCGGTTACGGTGTGGCTTGGGCGGACCGCAACGTTGGCGCTTATTCGCCCAATGAAGTGGGTGAATATTTCCGCTGGGGTGATCCCGTGGCGGATGTGTCGTTCAGCAGTGATGTCTGTCTTCCTGTGGAGGGCTATCAGACCTACGACCGCCTTACGCCCGAACAGGATGCCGCTACGGTCAATATCGGCACCGCATGGCGTATGCCCGATGAGGAGGATTACTACAACCTCAAGACCAATTCCGTAATCTCGAACGGCAACACTTTCACCAATGCCTCTGACCCGTCTCTGTCCATTGTCTTCCCTGCGGGAGGGTATATGGGCACGCAGCTGTACGATGCCGGCTATCAGTACTACTGGTCGCGCCAGTACTCCAAATACGGCCGTAACTCCTGCTCCAACCAATATGGCTATTCGCCGAACGAGCATACCTGTTTTGCATTTGTGAGGTGTACGGATGGTCAGTATTATGTCCAGAACCGCGACAAGGACGATTGCTATGGCAATGAGCCTTACCTCGGTATGCCTGTCCGTGCGATGTACGACCCTTCTTTTGCCAAATACACCCTCACCGTACGTGTTGGCTCTTATACCTATCAGTTCATTGCTCAGGCGGGGCAGAATGTGGTAGTGACAGCGGTGCCGAATACGGGTTATGTGTTCGACCGTTGGACTGAAGACGGCAACACGGATGCCACACGCACCTTTACCGTCACGGGGAACATGACCTATACTGCCACTTTCAAGCAGGCGACGACCTATCATACCGTTACCGTCACTGCCTCTCCGGCAGGCTATGGAACAGTGGATGTACCTGCAGTAACGAATGTGCCGCATGGTACGAATATCACCGTCAATGGCAGTCAGGCTACAATCTACAACACTACCGTCACCGCTACGCCTGCTGCCAACGATGCGCAATACACCTACACGTTCACAGGCTGGACTAATGCGCCTGCTACGGTAAACAGTGACCTCACTGTCACTGCCAATTTCACCCGCACCACTCGTACCTATGTGGTCACGATTGCTGAGGTGGAGAACGGAACGGTCGTTGTCAAGAATGGCGATAATGTGGTAGCAAATGGCTCGGAAGTGCCGTACGGCACAACGCTGACGGTGGTGGCTACACCGGCTGAAAACTATGAGTTCTCCGCTTGGACATCCGGCACACCGGCTCTGGACGGGAACGGTCAGTTCACGCTCACCGGTTCTGTCACTATCGGAGCCACCTTCACCGCACTGCCGGAAGAACCTGAAGAGCCGGAGACGGATAAACTCTCCGTCACCCTCAACGAAGTCATCTTTGTCTATGGCGAAGTGCCCAATCAGCAGGTCATCGAAACGGCAGTGATGAGTGTCACCGACGGCACCACCACCTATACCTACGATCCTGCCACCGATAACCTCTGTCTCTTCCCTGCGGGGGCGGAACTTACCTTCACCCTGCAACCTACCGACCCGGTCTATGACTACGGCGAATTCATCAGTGTGGATGACGATATCCTTGCCACGGGTCTTACTTGGACCACCACGCTCACCGAGGATATGGATGTTTATGCCTGGTGCGGAGTGGGGGATTTGGTCTGGGAAGATAAGGCGCCCTCTGACTTTGCCGACTACGATGCGTACTACTCCTATATGATGCGCGCGTACGCGGGCAAGCCTATCCATCGCCTGGCGGTCAACCGTATCTTCACGGCGAACGCATGGGGTTGTGTCTGCCTGCCTATCGCCAAGATGAACATTGAGGGTTCTGCTATCTACAACATGGTCTATGGCATCAACAAAGCCTACACCAACGCACAGAAAACGACTGTCACTGTGGACTTTGCCGTCACCAATATCGTCGAGTCGGGTATGCCCTATCTCATCAAGTGTCCCTCTCAGGTGGAGAAGCCGTATTTCGAGTATGTCATGCTTGATCCCGATGCGCAGCCGCACCGTGTCAATGCGGGCGGCAATGTGGACTTTGTCGGCGTCTTGAACGAAAGCGTAGTGCTGGCGAAAGGCGACCGCAGCGTGCGCTATGTGGCAAGCAACAAACTCTATTATCCCAATAGCAAGAAGGACGTGACTATCTCGCCCAACCGCGCTTATTTCGAGATTACCAACTTCAATGTCGCTGTACCGATGCGTATGTGCGTATCGGTGGAAGGTGAGACGCTTTTGGACGATGCCGAAGCACCAGAAGAGGAGGACTTGGAAACCCTCTCCGACTCCGAACCGGCTACCAAGGTCATCCTTGACGGTGTCCTCTATATCTTCCGCAATGGCACCCGCTATGATGCCCAAGGTCACCGCCTGTAGTATTTTGCATGAAGACAGAAAATAAGGCAAAAAGACGTCATTTTTGATAGGATTTTTGTTTTATTCATATTTTTCTGTAAAAATATTTGCACGGATAAAATAATTATTGTATCTTTGCAGTCGTGATGATACAGACCTTCCATATCGTTTCTTTGTTTCGTGGTGTATTGAGTGCTGCGAATGTTTTTCGGGGGGGGGGTAATATCCTCTTCGCAGCCATTTTTGGCGCGTTTATTCCTTATTATATATTATATGCGCGGCAGATTGCAAAATGTCGCGACAATGCCCGAATTGCTTGCACTTTGCTTTCGGGCATTGCTCTAATCTGTCCGATACCCTCACGCTACCCTTAGCATACCCTTACCATACCCTTGGCAAATGACAAAGTGTAAGCAAAAACAGCAAATCGATAAAAATACCGAAGAATAAAATATATGTCTAACTAAAATACCAAATACCATGAGGAAAATTTTTACTCCTTTTTTACTTATTTTACTATCTTTTCTAACCTTCACTCTGCCTTCTACGGCGCAACAGAACGAGTATCTTAAAGTGGTCGGGAATGCCACTGTTGTAGTCAAGCAAACAGGTACAGTTAGCGAGTGGCCCGACCTGTGGTACCAGATTGACGAGGGTAACTGGGTGCAGGTTCTTGAACCATGTTCCTTGACGGTGCCCAACAATTCTGGCAGTGTTCCGCATTATATGCGCTTCAAGGGTAACAACCCGACAGGTTTCAACAAAAGCAGTTCCAACTTCATTTCCTTCGCTATCACGGGCGGTAATCCCTCTATACAGGGAAACGTGATGTCGCTGATAGGTGGTGATAATTTTTCCTCTCTCACCACTATCCCCTGTGACTATTGCTTCTACGCTTTGTTCTGCCCTTATCCGCCGAGTTCGTTTGGTACGATGCCAACTTATCATACAACAAGTTCATCTACATCCCTGGTTCATGCCAAGGATATGGTGCTCCCTGCCACCACTTTGAAGGCATATTGCTATGCCTATATGTTTGCGCAGAACGATGGATTATATGATTCCCCGACATTGCCTGCTACAGTGATGCAACCGTGGTGTTACGCCCACATGTTTGACTATTGTGTGAGCAATTTCTGCTCGCAGACGGCTTACAATGGTGGCACGAGACTTCCCGCTCTGCCAGCCCAGCAGTTGGCGGAAGGATGTTATGCATTTATGTTTAATAATTGTGTTTCTATCTATAATTCAGAATCGGACTGGTATTGTCTTCCGGCAGAAGAACTTGTTCCATACTGCTATGAGGGTATGTTCGGTACGTACAGAAATAATTATTATCGTAGTTTCAAATCGCTTGAAATTATGGCGACTTCCTTGCAGGACAGAAGAGGAAACGATATTACCAATTGCATGCGGTGGATGTTGAATTACAATATAATGAGTCAAAATGCAGGACAGTATGGTCGTGGTAATCTCAATACGAGGATGTATTGGACTAATTGGGGCAACACCACCGAGACGACAGCTCCGACGTATGGTTGGTTTACGGGTTTTTTGTATTCCAGTTGTACATTCAATTATCAGGCAGGGTTGACCCCGTTGACCAAAGTAGCAAAGACCAATTATCCAAATACAACAATTTCTTCTCTTTTCCCTTATTCCTGTACTTTGGTTGAAAACAACTACACCTACCTCACTTTCGACTGTAAGACCAATGACGGCACATGGGAGGCGGATGATGACTACGACACCGACCTCCGCCGCGTGGTGCGTGCTGGCTACACTGCCAAGACGGTGCCTGCCGCCCCGCACAAGTTAGGTTGCACCTTCCTCGGCTGGTTCACCGCCCCCGACGGAGGCACACAGGTCAGCGAAGCCACTATCAAAACGCAGACCACTGCGCAGACCTACTACGCCCACTTCATGCCCAACGATGTGGACTTCACTGTCACTATTGCCAATGGAGAGCATGGTCAGGTGGTGGTAACCAAGACCAATGCTGATCCGAATGTGGAATATACCTCCACCTCTTCGGTTCATAACATGTCCGAACTGACTATCACTGCCGTGCCGGACGCGGGCTACCGCTTCAAGAACTGGACCGGTGAAGCTGCTACTATCAAGGCGGCCGAAGATGCCGGTAATACCTACTATCTTGTGGATGACATCACGGTCGGTGCGGAGTTCGAAGCCGATGAATGCACCGTCACCATCCTCACCCCCACCGAATATGGTTCACTTGCTGCCTCCGATGGCAAGAACAACTACGCTTCGGGCAATACTTATACCTTCAATCGCCAGAATGATAAAGACAAGGTGCTGACCTTCACCGCAACTCCTGATCACTACCGCCTCTTCACGGGCTTCACGGGTACGGAACTGGCAAACGTGACCGCCGCGCCTTACGTCTATGACCAGGCGGTGACAGGCACCTACACCATCACCGCCTCCACCCCGGACGAGGTGACCGTGGGCGCGACCTTCGTCAAACCGCAGTACACCGTCACCGGTACAAAGACCGGAAGAGGCAACGGTTCGGTTGTTTTGACAGCGGACGGCTACCCTGAGCAGACCGGCAGCGGCACGTATGACATCGATGCGGTGGTGACGCTGACCGCCACACCTGCCAACGCGATGTTCAAGTTCGTCCGCTGGACCGACAACGACAGCGACAACCCCGTCCGCACCTACACCGTATTGGGCGATGCCTCCTTTGAGGCGGAGTTTGACTTGGAAGGCGAACTCTGGTCAGCTCCCGCCACCGTGGATGTCTATTCATCGGGTGTGACACGCACATGCGCCAGCACAATCACCACCAGCAACTACCGCATCCTGTACAATCTGGATCCCGTAGTGGGAGACGACGGCATCACCTACACCCCCGTGGATATGGGTGCCGGTGTCGCTTGGGCTGATAGGAACGTCGGTGCCACCGACCCGACCAAAGCAGGTTCCTACTTCTATTGGGGAGGCATAACGCCTGTCACGTCGGTCAGCAATTCCACCTACAACACCAATGTGGCGAACGAGGCGACGCTCCCGTTGGAGAAGGATGCCGCCCGTCAGGTGATGGGTGCCCAGTGGCGTATGCCGACCGGCACGGAGATGAGCAATCTGTGCAATACCACTTATACCGTGGCAGCCACTATCGCCAGTTACAACTACCAGCGTACCAACAAATACTATACCGATGACAAGATTTTCATTCCCGCTTCGGGACGCTACCAGACAACGGGAAGCAGTGCGATGACCAATCAGAAAACAACCTCTTATCTGTATTCATCCACCCGTGCGAATTCTTCTGCGGCAAGCAGTAAGATAGGGCATTTTTATAACAATGCATATTATACAACAGCCACCAATACTGCGCAATATGCTTATTGTTGGTATGCCGAACCCGTCCGTGCCGTCTATGTCCCGAAGTTCGAGACCTGCACGCTGAAAGTGATTGTTTATTGGGCATCTACGCTGAAATGGACTTATAACTACATATGCGAGGTGGGGCAGACCGTCACCATCAACCAGCATCCGAACTATTCGGGTTATAAGTTCTCCGCTTGGAGGGAGAGCACCTACTCGGGTGCTGAACTCTCCACGGACAATAGTTATACCGTGACGCTTACGGGAGACCAGACGATAGCAGCACATTACATCTCCGCCACCACCTATCTGCTGACCACCAAAACCTCTCCGCTCAAGGGCGGAACAGTGGACGGCGGCGGCTATTACCCCACCGGCACAAGCGTCACGCTTACCGCCACGCCGAATGCCAACTACCGCTTTGTGCGCTGGTCGGACGGCAATACTGACAACCCGCGTACTTACACTACCACGAACGCGGCTGTCACGCTTACGGCGGAGTTTGAAGGCTATGTGACGGGAGTTACGTCCGCTGATGCCAACGTGGATGTGTTCGCCTACATCGCCAACACGGGTTGTTACAAGATCCTGTATGACTTGCCGTCAGAGGTGACGGGCGATGATGGCAAAACATACCGCCCCGTGGATATGGGTGGTGGTGTCGTTTGGGCGGACAGAAACGTCGGCGCGTCATCACCGACTGATCCGGGAAGTTATTTCTATTGGGGCGGCACTGTGCCTACAACCAAGCCTAACACTACAGCAGGAAATTATTATGAAGGCGTTCATTCAATGCTGCTTACAACCAACTATACAGTTGCCACTCCTCAATACGCTTTGCCTCAGGATGCCGATGCCGCCCATGTGATTATGGGTGACAGATGGCGTATGGCTAATTATGCGGAGATATATTATCTTGCTGCTCCTACAGGTGCAACAGAAACCGGTTCTGCCACAGCAGGAATGACGTATGTCAATAAACTTGATAACGACAAGCAGCTCTTTATTCCTAATTCAGGTTACTATAAGACCGCCAATTCTACTACTCCTACAGCCAATCATGCTGTGTTCTGGGGAAGCACATTGGGTTCGTACAACGCAAATGCGACCTCCAGTTGCCCTGCTGTCTTTTATGCGGGAACAGCTTCTTCGGGTACCACTACCTATTATATGTGGCACTCCATGCCTGTCCGTGCCGTCTATGTGCCGCCGTTTGAGACCTGTACGCTGAAAGTGACGGTGACGGGTCTTAACCAGGTTGGCAACGGCACAAGTTCCTACACCTATTATTATATCTGTGAAGTCGGGCAGCGCGTTCGTATCACCGCACAGCCGCACTCTGTGGGTTCTACGGGCTTCACCTATGCCTTCACGCAGTGGACAGATGATGACAACAGCAGTGCCGTGGTGGGGACGAACCCGACTATCGACTTCGTCATCGCGGGCAACACCAACTACACCGCCACTTTTGCTTCCACCACCTCCAATTTCTCCACCATCCACGCCCTTCCGCAGCCCCGCTCGGCAGGTTATGTGTATGGTGTGGGCCGCTATAAGAACGGCGTCACCACCCAGTTGCACGCCGTGCCGGAAGAGGGATGGACATTCGTCCGCTGGGAGGACAACAACTCCACCGACCCCTACCGCGAAATAACCGTCAATGGCAATGCTTCCTACAATGCCGTCTTTACCCGCGCAGGCGAAACAGCCGCTTCGGAACACAAGTATGTGAATGTATGGCACGAGGCTACCACTACCACCACCGAGACGCTCTACGACGGTTCGCCGCTTGAGACCTGCACGCTCACAGTCAAGACCTATCAGGCGAATTCTGTCAAAGCGACCTACAATTATGTTTGTGAGAAAGGGCAGAAAGTGACGGTCAGCGCCTTCACCAACACATCTTCTTACTCGCTGCTGCACTGGACCAACACCAACTACGACATCATGAGTTATGACCCGACGGTCGAACTGGAGGTGAACCGAGACATGACTTTGTATGCCACGTTCTATACCACTCGTGTCACGACCCGCACGCTCACTCTCGGCTGTACACCGCTTGAGGGAGCCACCTTCGATGGCGCACTCAAGTCAAATCGTCAGGGTGTGTATGAGGACGGACAGGTTGCCAAAATCATCTGCCATCCCAACCCGCACTACCGCTTCTTGCATTGGGAGGACGACGAAAATAATAAAAACCCCGAGCGTATCGTCACCGTGACAGCCGACCGCACCTATACGGCGGTACTGGAGATTGACTACGACCTCGCTTCTGTCACCTCGGCAGACGCTTTCGCGCAAGTATATTATGGAGGAACGTATCAGGGGACGTACCTGCGTTATGATCTGCCGGGCTATGACGAAAATGGTTACCGCCCTGTGGATGTGGGGGTCGGAGTCGCATGGGCGAACAAGAACATCGGAGCCGCCGACTCCACCAAGGCGGGCGACTACTTCGTTTGGGGTCTTACCACTCCCGCCACTACGGTCAGCAGTAGTGGCACCAACTACTGGACGGGTGTCACCTCAATGTCCTCAACCCTGACTTCAAGCAACACCGCTGTGCAGTATCCGCTTCCCGCCGCCAACGATGCCGCCACGCAGAGAATGGGCGAGCGGTGGCGTATGGCGACTTACCAGGAGATATACAATCTGGCTAATGTGACAGGCAGTGGTTCCACCAAGGAAGGTCAGGCCACAGCCGGATTCAGATATACTAATGTGGAGGATAATACAAAGCAGATCTTTATTCCGGCTGCCGGCTGCAAAAAGACTTCGGGTGCGGAAACGGTAACAACCGGTACAACCCAGTTCTGGGGCAGCACGGTCAAGACTGTCAGTGCCGCATCGTCACAACCGACATATTATATCAGCGGCTCTTATAGTGCGGGTACCACTTCTTACTACGCATGGAACGCCATGCCGGTGCGCGCCGTCTATGTGCCGCCGTTCCAGACCTGCTCTGTGAAAGTGGTGACAAACAGCAAGACCTATATCTATATGTGCGAGGTAGGTCAGCGCATCACCATCACCGCTTTCTACGGTGCTGCCACGGCTACCAATCAGAGTTACTGCGTAGATAAATGGACCAACCAGGACAATGTGGTTGTTTCTACAGACCAGACCTATTCATTCATCGCTCTGTCGAATGTAACGCTGACAGTGACTTACAAGTCGTCTTACACGACCAAACGGACGCTCACCTTCAATGTGTCGCCCGCTTCCACAGGTACGGTGAACAACCTCGCGACGTTTGTCGGCAACTATGAGGACGGGCAGCACGTGCGTATTCCTGTCAAGGCGGTGCAAAACTACCGCTTTGCATACTGGGATGATGACCACAGCAACACCGACCCCAACCGTATCTTCACGGCCTCGGCCAACGCAACCTACACCGCCGTCTTCGAGCCCGACCCGGCGCAGGCGGTGGACGCGCGCATAGCGCAGGCTGCCACCAGGGACACGACGAAAATCCTCTATCCGCTGCCCGTACTCTATAAGACCATCTTCTTCACTCCCGTGGATATGGGTACAGGTACGGCATGGGCGGACTACAACGTGGGTGTTACGGCACTGACCAGCCTGAACGGCAGTTACTTCTGGTGGGGTGCCAATGCTGCAAAATCCAGTTTCAGGTATCAGGCAAGCACGACTTATTACTACAGCGGCATATCGTCGCTGACCGATAACTCCGAACTGCCTTCCGGTACAGGAGCGGATGCCGCTTCCGCGCTGATGAGCACATCGTGGCGCATACCGTCAAAAGCGCAGTGGGAAGCCCTTGTGAACAACTGCTCGACGGAAACTGAGAACACCTTTATCAATCCGTCTGATACCACCAAGACCATCTCACTGCCTAAGGCAGGTGTTTATGCTCCTACCACCAGTTCTAACGCCTCCATCACATCCGGTGTGACAGGCTATTGGAGCCGCACATTGGCGGTGAAGAACACCTCCCCCGTATATGCCAGCCAGCCGTGGTGCTATTCCAACGGCTCGGTGATGTACGGCGACGGCATACCCAACGCTTCCGGTCATGGCTATATCTGCTACGGTATGCCTGTCCGTGCGGTCTATCAGCCTACGTTCACACCCTGCACGCTCACCGTGCGTTACACCAACGATGAGGAGGTAACGCGCACTAATACTTACCTCTGCCAGCCCGGACAGCCCGTTAGGGTTGAGGCGATAGCCGATGACGGCTATATATTCTCTGAATGGACGGAAGACCATGTGGCGGATGCGGTACGTACTATCTTTATGTCGGGCGACTTGACCCTTACTGCCACCTTCGCCAAAAAGTCGGAGAATAGTGCCATCATCAACTTTATGACCGAGGATGGACTGACGAAACTGTCGTGGATGGAAGTGGAGAAGAACGAAGTACCCGTCTATGACGGCGAGGAACCGACGAAAGCCTCCACCACCGAATTCGATTATCCGTTTGCAGGATGGACCGACACGGAGGACAACTTCTTTGCCAAGAACACGTCTCTGCCCGCCGCTACAGCGGATATGGACTACTTTGCCACCTTCACGCCTGTGCGCCGCAGTTACCTCATCACCTTCCGTAATGCTGATGGCAGCACGTTGCAGGCAACAGAGGTCGAGTACGGACAGACACCGTCTTACAATACTACGCCTACGCAGGCGGCTACTGCCCAATACACCTACACCTTCAACGGTTGGGACAACGAGGTGGTTTCCGTAACCGGCACCGCCACCTACACCGCTACCTACACCGCCACGGTGAACGAATACGCGGTCATCTTCCAAGACGCGGCTGGCAACGAACTGCAGAACACGCAGGTGGCTTACGGCTCCGTACCCGCCTACGCGGGCGAGATACCCGTCAAGGCTTCCGCCGACCCCGACAGAATATGGAACTTCACCGGCTGGACTGACGGCGCAAACAACTTCGTCTCCAAAGGCACGGCTCTGCCGTCCGTTACGGGTACGGTCACTTACACGGCAACCTACGTTCACGACCTGAACTACCTGACCATCACCAACACGAGTAACAAGGCAGGTTACGTTTATCTTGACCGCCGCTCGACAGGAGGCTACAGCACCAACAACCTGAATGTGGCGTACAGCATCAATGGCGGTGCGTGGACGGACGAGATTACCTACGGCACATCCGCTCACGACGGTTTGTCCATCTCTCTGCCCGCTGGACAGAGCATACGCTTCCGCGGCTACAATCTGATAAACGGCGCATGGCAGTGTGGCAAGAGCAGCAGCATCTATTTCGGTTTCAACTTCCCGACCTCCGGCACCACTTTCACGGTGAGCGGCGATCTGATGACCCTCGTGGCGTACCAGAACGGTGAGTTGCATACATCCGAACATCCGATGGGTGCTTACTGCTTCCGTCAACTGTTCAAGGACTGCAACAAACTGACCGATGCTTCCGGGCTGAAACTCTCTGCTACCACGTTGAGCAACTACTGCTACCAGGCGATGTTCAGCGGCTGTACGGCACTGACCTCCGCTCCGCAGATGTCCGCTACCTCGCTGGCGCAATACTGCTACGCAAGTATGTTCAGCGGCTGCTCGGCACTGACCACGGCACCGGCACTGCCTGTCACCACGCTGGCTCCATACTGCTACTCCTATATGTTCAGCAGTTGTACGCATCTGACCGCTGCACCTGTGCTGTCCGCCACTACACTGACAGAAGGCTGCTATCAAAGAATGTTCAATGGCTGCACATCGTTGACTACCGTGCAGGATACACTGCCGGGCACCAACCTGCCCGCGAACTGCTACGGCTATATGTTCAGCGGCTGCTCGGCTCTGACCACCGCGCCGGAGATTATGGCGGCCGCCGATGCCGTTCCCGGACAGGGGGCGTGCGACAACATGTTCGCTTCTTGCACCAGCCTGACCAAGGCTCCGTCACGGTTGCTGCCCGCCACCGTCACCAACAACCTCACGTATGGTCACATGTTCTACAACTGCACATCGCTGACCGAGGGACCGGACATCTTCGTGACGAACATTAATGGTAATTCGTCCAACACCAAGATGCAGTATATGTTCTCAAGTGCTACTGCACTGACGAAGATACGTGCCTATTTCACCGCTTGGGGGGCGATGTCGTTCTGCTCGAACTGGACAGGAAGCATCAACACAACGGGTTCGTTCTACTGCCCGCCTGAATTGGAACGCCGCTACAACGGCAGCGAAAGCACGCCGTCGTTCATCCCGACTAACTGGACAGTCTATTCCTACGATGTCACCTTCATTCCCATAGGCGGCAAGTGGGCGGACAACACCAGTGCGGAGAAACAGTTCACGTGGCGCACCGACAAGAGCGACATTGACGACTTCATCGCCGCGCAGGTGGACGGAGACAACAACAGCCTCATACAGGGCTGGTTCCTCAACGCCGCTTGCACGGAGGAAACCACGGAGGAAGCCGTGCGTGCCGACCTCAGCGTACAGCGGACCGCCGAGACCAAGCGCGTCTATGTCCGCTTGAGCGGCACGAACCCGACACTGCTCTGGGATTTCAACGGTGGTACCACCACCTCAACGGAGGCGGAATACACCTTTGGCGTGATGAACGCGGGCGACCCGATTACGGCTCCCGCCGACCCGACACGCTTCGGCTATGCGTTCATGGGCTGGTCGTCAGCACAACCTGCCGACAATACACCGGTTGCAGTGGCAACAACGATGCCTGCCACCGACCTCATCTACACCGCCATCTGGCAGGTGTTGCCCACCTACCTCATTACTGCCAACACCGGCATTATGGGTGCGGCAACTCTGACGGCGGACCATTATGATGATGCCGAAGGCAGCGGAAGTTACATCGCAGGCACGCAGGTTACTATCACCGTGACCCCGTACTTCGGCTATACGTTCACCGGCTGGAGCGACAGCAACACGCAGAACCCGCGCACCATAACCGTCGGCAGCACGGCGGCGACCTACACCGCGCAGTTCGATGCGATGGACGAGATTGACATTACCATGACCACTGGCGTACTCGACTTCCCGACCTACGCGAAGAACAGTTTTGCTATCATCGGAGAGAACGACCAGGTGGAGGTAAGGCTCCACTTCGGTGCAGCAATCTCCACAGGCAACCACCTTGCTAACCTCTCCACCGACCTTGCGAACAGCTACATACAGCCTGCGGGAGAAAGCAAGCGGCAGATTGCCTCGGCTACTATGGCGAACGTCACCTACGCGGGCAAGTTGTTCCGCGCTGCGCATCTCGTGGCGAAAGTCACAGACACGCAGGGACGCAAGTACAACATTGACATCTATACCAACTACTGTATCAACTACGCCACCTTTGAGGAGGACTATACCTACAAGTATTACAGCAGTTACCTTCCAACTGAATCCAGTTGGCTCAACGGTCGCTCGTTCGAGTATGGCGAGGACAATTACATCGGTACGATGGTCATCCGTCCGGGCAACATCATGCGCTACTTCCTCGGTCAAGCGGGAAGTGACATCTATGATGTCTGCCAGATACAGTTGCAGTTCTATCCTGACAACACCAAGCCGGGTACCATACCGACAGGCGTTTATCCGATTAACTCGACGCAGGCTCCGGGTACCGTCTATATAGGTGCCATTCCGAGCAATTATCTGACCCGCCAGAGCAACTCCGTGAACGGCTATGCAGGCACAGGTTCGTGGGTGTTCCACGATGTGGAGAACCAGTCCACGTATGTCCGCACGATAGACAACTGGGTGCTGCGTGGCGGCTATGTGGAAGTGGTGAATGTGGATGAGAACTACTTTGTGCATGTTCACGCTTACACCGATGGCTATGCCACCAATGGCGAGGCGGACAATACGGTGATTGACTTCACTGCCGGTATAGGTTCTGTCTCGGCTCCTGTTACGGCGACGAACATCACCATTGCCGCGCAGACCACAGGCGGCGAGCAGCTCGCGGGTGCTGTGACAGCTGCAGTTGCCGGTGCTTCCAACTGGACGGATGTATCACTCGGTCAGGGTACACACAGTCTCTTCAGCGGTAACACGCTTGACCTGACGGCGGAGTTGGATGGTTACATATTCGACCATTGGGAGTTAAATGGCACACCGGTTGCAGGTGAGGACTATACCTATAGTTACACCGTCGGTGCCTCTGATGCCAACATTGTAGCAGTCTTCACACTTGATAACTCACCGCGTTACACCATCACCTTTGAGGATGAGAACGGCACGCAGTTGCAGCAATTGACCGTCATAGAGAACCATACGCCTGTCTACACCGGTGCTACACCTACGAAAGCAGGATGGCAGTTCAATGGCTGGACGCCCGCTATCGTTGCGGCTACGGCCGATGCTACCTATACAGCCACCTACTTGCCGCTCTTTACACTCACCACAGTGACGGGCGGACAGGGTACGGTAACGCTCACAGCGGGCGGCTATGAACCCGCAGAAGGCACAGGCATATACGCGCAGGGCACTGCGGTCACCATGAACGTGACGGCGGGCGCCGGCGCGTCCTTCGCAGGATGGGATGACGACAACGATGGTATTGTTGACAACACGCAGAATCCGCGCACTGTGACACTGACGGCAGACAAAACGTATAATGTTGTCTTCGGACTGGAGTCGTCGGATCAAGCGCTCAATATCTATCAGGCGGCTGCGGCTGACACGACGAAGATTCTCTACAACCTTGATGCGAAGACAGGTCTGGATGGTAATACCTATATCCCTGTTGATCTCGGTTATGGTGTGGCATGGGCCGACCGCAACGTCGGTGCAACGTCGGCGAGTGCGTTGGGTAGTCGCTTCCGTTGGGGGGATCCAACCGCACGGACATCCTTCACGCAGGTGATAAGCGATATTAATAACTATAGTGCTGGAAGCAAACTTCCGGCTAACAAAGATGCAGCAACCGTCAATATGGGTTCAACATGGCATACTCCTGATGCCGATGAAGCCATAGAACTCCGTGACAATACTGATATGTCGGGGAATAATACGTTCACCAACCGAACCAATCCTTCTTGCTTCATCTTGTTGCCTAACTTTGGTTATAAGGGAGCTAATGGAACGTATGACACCGATTATCAGTACTATTGGACGAGAGAATATGCTCAATATGGTTATAGCGCAGCAGACGACGCTAATACACATTCATGTTTTGTACTTGCGCGTGAAAGTGTCAATACGTATTATGTTGGCAATTATGACAAGGACAATTATTACGCAATGATTCCTGGTTACGGTATGCCTATCCGCGCTATCTATGAGCCGCAGTACACAACGCATACGCTGACTATCAATGTGAATAACGAGAGTTATACCTATATCTGTCAGGCGGGTCAGAAAGTCACCGTGACTGCCGTGCCCGAAGAGGGTTATGCCTTCAGCGAGTGGAGCGAAGACCATAGCAGTGTTAATCCACGCACCTTTACGGTGAACGACGATATGGAGTACACCGCCACCTTCACGGAGGCAATGACCTATCATACCGTCACCGTCACCGCTGCCCCGTCCGGCTATGGTACAGTGGATGTATCTGAAGTAACGAATGTGCCGCATGGTACGAATATCACCGTCAATGGCAGTCAGGCTACAATCTACAACACTACCGTCACTGCTACGCCTGCTGAAGCGACTGTGCAATACACTTACACCTTCACCGGTTGGACCAATGCGCCTGCTACGGTGAACGATGACCTTGCTGTCACCGCCAACTTCAGCCGCACCACTCGTGCCTATGTAGTCACGATTGCCGAGGTGGAGAACGGAACAGTCGTTGTCAAGAACGGGGATGATATTGTTGAGAGCGGCTCGGAGGTCGAATACGGCACAATGCTGACGGTGGAGGCTACACCGGCCGATGGGTATGAATTCTCTGCTTGGACATCCGGCACACCTGCTTTGGACGGGAACGGTCAGTTCGAACTCACTGGTTCTATCACGGTAGGAGCCACCTTCACCGCACTGCCGGAACCTGTTTCCATGGCTTCCGTCACACTGAACGAAGTGGCGCACTACAGCGGAGAGTTCCCAAATATGCAGGTGACAGAGACGGCGGTTATGAGTGTCACCGATGGCACCAATACATACACCTACGATGAGAATGAAGAAGACAACACCTTCGAATTCCCTGTTGGCACAGAACTGACCTTCTCGTTGGCTCCGACCGATCCTCTCTACACTTACGGAGAATGGCAGGACGAAGACGAGAATATTCTCTCTACGGGTCTTGAATGGAACATCATCCTCACCGAGGATATGGACGTGTACGCATGGTGCGGTATCGACAACCTCGTTTGGGAAGACAAAGCACCTGCCGGCTATGCCGACTACGATGCGTATTACACGTACATGATGACCACTTATGCGGGCAAACCTATCCATCGCCTCTCGCTCAACCGCACCTTCAAAGCCAATGCATGGGGCACTATCTGTCTGCCGGTGGTGAAGATGAATATTGAGCAGTCTGCTATTGGCGATATGCTCTATAGTCTGCACAAGGCTTATACGCAGAACAACCGCTCGGTAGTGGTCATCGACTTCGCTGTCTCGCCGATTGTTGAGCCGGGTATGCCGTACTTGATAATTAGCCCGTCTGAAGTCAAGAATCCGTATTTCGAATATGTGATGCTGGATCCCTCTGCAGAGGCGCAGAGTGTGCACGATGATCTGGGTGGCGATGTGGATTTCATCGGCGTATTGAAGACACCGGTACACCTTGAACCCGGTGACCGTGGTGTGCGCTATCTGTCATCCAACAAACTCTACTATCCTAACAGCAAGGGTTCTGGAGCAACCATCACGGCAGACCGTGCATACTTCGAAATCAGGAACTTCTCGCCGGCTGCTGCACCGCGCGTAATAGTTACCGTGGATGGTGAGACAGTCCTTGAGGATGCGGAAGAACTGCAGGCGGATACTTCTGTAGGTGTAAGCAAGTACATCGAGAATGGTATCCTCATCATCGAGCGTGCTGGACAGCGCTACGACGGCACCGGACGCCGGATTGCTACTGCCCCTGCGGAATAATAAACCCCATGATTTGTAAAACACAGACAATATTATGACAACCATGAAAAAATATCTGATTCCTGCCACTGAGGCACTGGAGGTTCTCTCTCCGATGGCCATCTGCGCACCGAGTATGCCGGAGGACAACGGGGAAGACCCCAATGCGGAACCCCTTATTGACTGACGGCACCTGCCGTATTATCCCCTCCTGCGCTGCAAATGTGTGGCGCAGGAGTTTTGTTGCGAAAAAGGTACAGTTTTTCAAAAAAAGCACACCTTTGGTGCATTTTTCTTAAAAAAAATTTGGAAAATCAAAAAAAATGTTGTATATTTGCATGTTATTTTAATAGTGATGCAAATGAAACATTTTTTACCCATTTTGCTGCTCGCAGTAGCAGGTATAGCGCTCCCCGCTAGGGCGCAACAGTCTGAATCCCACGCCGCTTATGCGCCCGAAGCTGTGCAGGCCTATAGCAAGGATGCTGTTACGGGGCTCTATTTCGAGTCTGTTAACGGCAACGCAGTCATAGTAATCAATCAGGACAAGAAAAAGAATGGCCAGCCCAAGCCGTATGCCACTTCTCCGATGGTGATCCCTGCCACCTTCACCATCGCTATCACAGGTATGGGGGACCAAGGGGAATCCTCTGGTTCAGAAACCCTTCCGGTTACCGAATTGGGTGCTTACGCGCTTATGGATGCTACGTTCACCTCTCTTTCCTTTGCAGAACCGTCCAACCTTCGTGTCTTCCGCACAGGGGCATTGATGAATGTGAACAAGATTTCGGGCACCCTTGCCCTCCCCTCATCCTTGGAGGAGATTGAGACGCAGGGTATCATCGGCGCTTCCATGCAGATTACCAAACTTGTTATCCCTGCCGGTTTGCAGAACTTGGCGATTTCCTCCATCTTGCTTCCTAACCTGCAGGAGATTGAGTTCCTTGGTAGTGTGCCGCCTTCTTGTGCGGTCGACGTGTCCGACCCATCTGCTTGCAATCCTTGGGTGTCGGCATCGCTCTCCACTCCTGCTTCCGTCAGTGTTGTGGTGCCGGATGGAGCATACAACACCTATAAGGATGCCGCGGGCATAGGTGATTATTTCACTTGCTTTGCTTCTTCCGGACCAACCGCTCTCTCGGAAAGCGGACAAACGCCGGTTGCCGCGGACAAGTTCTTCCGCAACGGGCAACTATATATCCTCCGCAACGGCCGTATCTACAATGCCGTCGGCGAAGAACAATAAACATATCCTTTCATATTCATGCTTATGAAAAGAACCTTCTTATTCCTGCTTGTCGGGATATTCTGTGGTATATCTGTTTCTGCTGCTGAGCCCGATTATCTCACGCTTACCAATACAGGCACTTCCTCCGCTACGGTCTATTTTCGCAGACAAAGCGGAAACAACTCTAATACGCTCAATATCGAGTGGAGTGTCAATGGTGGTGCATGGTCAGACCCGCGTGAATACAAATACACCAACTCCTATTCCATCACCGTACCTGCCGGTCAGAATGTGCGCTTTCGGGGAAACAATACCGTCACCGAAGGAGGCGTAACCAAATGCCGGTTTAGCACAAGTCTGTCTGTTTACTGGAACATTACATCCACTACAGGCAAATTTACAGCCACGGGTGATGTCATGTCGCTTGCTGCATACGATGAAGTTGCTGACGTTATTCATGATGAGTATCCTCTGGCTGATTACTGTTTCAATAGTCTGTTCTGCTCTGGGTCTAACAACAAGTTTACCACGCTGGAGGACGCATCTGACCTTCGCCTGCCAGCTACACAACTTGGCGCGTATTGCTACCGCTACATGTTCAACCAGTGTACTGCCCTGCGGAATGCGCCCGCTCTGCCGGCTACATCTCTGGCGGATAATTGCTACAACGGTATGTTCCACATCTGTCGTGCGCTCACTCAGGCACCTGCATTGCCGGCCACTGAATTGGCGAACTATTGCTATGCGTATATGTTCAATACCTGCGTCGCATTGACTACGGCACCCGCGCTCCCTGCCACTACGCTCACAGAGGGATGTTATCAGCACATGTTTGATGGCTGTACGGCACTGACCTCGGTGCCGGACACACTTCCCGGAACCAATATGCCGAAATTCTGCTATGAGTATATGTTCAATGAATGTACCTCTCTCACCGCTGCTCCCGAAATTATGGCTACTGCCGATGCAGTTCCTGGGCAAGGGGCGTGCAACAATATGTTTGGTGCATGCAGCAGTCTGGTTAAGGCACCGTCTGTATTACGGCCTCTGACGCTGAATGTGAATATGGTGTATTATAATATGTTCCTCAACTGCACTTCTTTGGAGCGCGGCCCCGACATGCAGGCAACGGCTATCTCAAGCAGTAACCCCCTCTATGGAATGTATCAGCGTGCTTCTAAAGTGAACCATATACGGGTGCATTTCACAAAATGGGGCACGATGTCTTTCTGCAATTCGTGGACATACGGGGTAAGTACCATGGGAGCTTTTTACTGCCCGCCCGAACTTCCGAGGGAGTATAGTAGTACATCCTATTGGAACAAAGTACCCCTTTCTACCGACAACCCTTGGACAATCTTCTCCTACAATCTTACCTATGTCCCTGTCGGAGGAGAATGGCCGCGTGGAGGAACGGATCCGAGACAATACACATGGGAGACTGACACTTCCGAAGTGCAGGGATGGATGCGTCTGCTGGATTCTAGAGGAGCAGAGTATTTCCACGATGCGGAATGTACACAGCCGTTCGCGGAGGAGGATATAATTGCTTTTCTGGCTACGCAGCAGGAGAGCTCGTCCGATATAACGAAGAATATCTACGTCCGTCTTGGCGCAGCGCAGAATCCGGATGGAGAACGCTATCAATATATCGCTTATGCGCTGGCGGATGAAGATAGTCAGCCCGACTTTGAGTGTACACCTGCATCGCGTCCTGTAGTGCTGACCAACGATGCTACTTCCGTCACTGTGGATGGAGCTGTGCTGAATGGAAAGGTCACTTCCGATGGAGGGAAGACAGTTACCGAGCGCGGCTTCTGTTGGGGAACGGATGCGGCTACTCCGGAGTGTATAGCGGTGGGCAATGGAATTGGGTCGTTCTCTTATACGCTTTCCGGCCTTACACCTTCCACCACCTATTACGTGCAGGCTTATGCTACCAACAGTGTGGGGACGGCGACAGGAGAGATACTTACTTTCACAACGCCTGATCCGCCCGCACCCGAAGAACCGACAGGCACTACCTGCAACCATGAGTGGGTGCAGCTTTGGGAGGGAGGACCCAAGTGGGCGACCGTCAACCTCGGAGCTTCTGCTCCGGAAGATACGGGAGACTACTATATGTACGCTGATACCAGAGCCAACCCATCATCTTGCACCTGGGCAAACTGTCCCTATAAAGGTTCCAATCAGAATACTGCCCCTTACACCAAATATGGTGTGGCGGGAGACGGAAAGTTGGTGCTGGACGAGGGGGATGATGCAGCAGCACAGGCCTGGGGATGCGAATGGCGTATCCCGACGAAGGAGGAATTTGATGATTTGTTGACAAACTGCACGGTTACCTACAATATGTCGAAGCGGGGCTATACCTTCACGTCCAAGGAAAACACGTCGCTCTCCATCTTTATGCCCACTGCGGGATATAAAAACGGTGGTTCGATATTCAATGTCGGGAGGTATGCACGTTATCTGACAGCCACCTCGGTGGCATCACCCACTACGAAAGATAGAGACTGCCTTATCCTCTACTGGTACACCAATTCCTCATATCAGGAAGACCACAAACCGGAAACAAGAACCCAGTCTGTGCGCTATTGGGGAATGTCTGTGCGGGCTGTCTGCAGGTAATGAACGCTTAACATGAAAAAAGGAAAAGGCTCTATGAAAAAAAGACTATACATATCGGTTTTGTTCCTGCTCTTGGGAATGACACTTAGCGCTCAATACGAATCGCGTTGCCGTATCGCAGCGGACCCGCGCCCGCTGCAGAGTATGGGAGTTTCGGTGGAAGAAACTGTTCTTCCGCTTACTGTGTCACATCCGAACCGTGCTCCACAGGAGGATGAAGGGTTCAATACCGAAGGCACTGACTTCTGGCTCACCTTCATGCAGAATTACGAGTACAATGTCAATTCCCGTGCGTTGAAGATGCAGATAGTATTCTCTTCCCGCAACGCGGCAAACATTACCGTCAGCAATCCCAATACGGGGTGGAGCACACAGACCAGCGTCAAGGCGAACGGCGTTACCATTATCGCTGTACCTACTGCCCAATGCTATAACTATGGTTCCGACCAAACACAGAACACGGGTCTCTATATTCAGGCTTCTGCCCCTATATCCGTGTATGGTGCCAACTTTGGAGACTATACGTTTGATGCCACTAACGTAGTGCCGACACCTTCGCTCGGTACGGATTACGTGGTACAGGCTTACCGTACGCAACGCGAAGGCTCTACCGAGTTCGCCATTGTAGCTACGGAAGACGATACGCATATCACGATGGTGCTTGCCGGACCTACACTCACGCGTAAGCAGGGTACATACACCCTCACCCTCAATCGTGGACAAGTCTATCAGGCTACCTCCGAAGCAGAAAAGGGAACATTGGCGGGAACAGTCATTAAAGCGGATAAGAAAATAGCTGTCTTCAACGGCGATATTGACCTCTATATACCGGACTATAATGGTTATTCCGACCATATTGTCGAGCAAGCAATGCCTGTGCAGACTTGGGGGAAGAAATTCGTATTGACCAAGAGTTACGGACAGACTTCTGACTATGTCATGTTTACTGCCGTAAAGGATGGTACACAAATTCGGAAAGACGGAACAGTCCTTGCCACCATCAACACCTGTCAGAGTTATATGTACCGTCTCACCGATGCAGCGGTGTATATCGAGACTTCTGAACCGGCCGCTTGTTATCTCTATCAGAGTAGCCGCACCGCTAACTCCAGTCGGCAGGGAGACCCCTCCATGGTGTGGATCACGCCGCAGGAGCAGGGTATAAAACAGATTACCTTTGCCACCTTCAAGACGCAGGTCACACATTACCACTATATGAATGTGGTCGTCCCTACCTCGGCCGTAGGCTCCATGACGTATGACGGAAGCAAACTGACCGGCTTTAAGACAGTGCCGGGGAATGCGGAGTATTCGTACCTGACCAGGAAGATTGACCATGGCACGCATACGCTCTATAACGCGGATGCCGAGTTTGTGGCGCATGTCTATGGTATGGGTGTGGATGAGTCCTATGCCTATTGTGTGGGTGGTTACTTGCGGGAAATCAATCAGACCGATATAGATGACATCATCGAGCAGGTCACAATCGAACAAACCTACCATATCTGCGAAGGACAGAGTATTACCATTGCGGGCAAGCAGTATAGTGAGCCGGTGATGTTTTTGGATACCGTAGGTAATCAGATTAAGAAATACACGGTCGTGCTCCATACCTCTTTCTTGGATGTGGATACCATAGCTTTCCGGCAAGGCACAACGCTCAATTGGCATGGGCAGGCTATTACGAAGCCGGGTACTTACCGTGACGAAAAAGTGTCCAAGTTCGGTTGTGATAGTGTCTATAAGGTGTTTGCCAAGTACGACAACGTCACCATTACCTACGATACTGTCTGTGCTTCGGCATTCTATAAGTTCCGTGGTGAATCGTTTTCCCTTCCGGCATACGATACCTATCCCCAAGACTATACCGTCAAAAAGATAGAGGGCGATTGGGAGTATCACATGCAACTCCGTATTCTTCCGCAGGTGGAGTATTTCACCGACACCTATCAACTGGAGCCGGAGGAAGTCTATGACTACCATGGGATGTCCATTTCCCGTGCCGGTACGTATCAGGTCAATCTGGAGAACCGTTTTGGTTGTGATAGTATTGTTACCCTCACCGTCACTCAACCGGTTAATAGCCGTATCTATTACACGATCTGTGAGGGGGAGAAGTATAATTTCTTCGGCGATATACTCACGCAAGGTAATACGTACACCAAAACCGTTGTGGGCACCGATGGTATAGAGAAGGTGCATCAACTCATCCTTACGGTAGAGCAGGCATATACGCCTGTTATCTATGCCACCATCTGTGAGGGGGAAAGCTATGACCTTAACGGCTTCCATGAGTCCCAAGCTGGAACCTACCGCCAATACTTACGTAGTGTCAATGGTTGTGATAGCACTGTTACGCTCAAGTTGGATATATGCCAACCGCAGAGTCGCACCATAGAGGATGTTATCTGTTCCGGTACGACATACGACAAATATGGCTTTTCGGAAACACGCGCGGGAACCTATGTCCGTGCATTGCGCAATCAGTATGGTTGTGATAGTACAGTCACGCTTGTTCTCCGCGAAGCGCAGTCTTACCGTTTTGAGGAGAATATCAAATTGGTGGATGAAGAAACGCGTTTGTGGCATGGTCAGACGCTGGACAAGAAGGGTACTTATACGGCTCCTTACAGCACTGTAGATGGCTGTGATAGTATCTATATAGCTCATGTTAGAAAAGTGGTAGGTTTGGAGGAGGAAGTCTATGACACGCTTTGCTATGCCACCACCTATGAGTACAGGGGCCACACCTACGACATACCCGTCCCCCTATCTTATCCCTACGATTTTGTCATGGAGGTGCGTGACTTGCAGGAGTGTAAGCGTTATCGTATGATTCTTACTCTTATGGGTGCCGACACCACGCGCCTCTCATACACGCTCTCACCTAATGAAAGTATTACGCTGGGCGAACAGACTATATCGGAGGAAGGTATCTATACCGAGAAATTCACTTCTCGCTTTAATTGCGATAGTGTAGTTGTCCTTACTGTCTCCCAACCCGTTATTGAGTGGCAGGAATTGACGGCGGATATCTGTTCGGGCGAGGTATATCCCTTTGCAGGACAGGAACTTACTCGCCCTGCCACCTATATTGACTCCGTCAAGGTGGAAGGGAAGAATGGGTGGCGTATCACTAAACTCACGCTGAATGTGCATCAGAACTATACCTTTGTCACCGACACTGTCATTCAGCAGGGGCAAACGTATCAAGATGAGCATTTCACGAAATCCCAATCGGGTGATTATACTGTTGAAGGTTATTCTGTTTGGGGATGCGATAGTACCTACATCCTAAACCTAAGCGTGTGCGCACCTAAGAAAGTGGAGTTATTTGAGACGATTAACGAGGGCGAAGTGTATAACCGCAACGGCTTCTTGGCATATACTAAGGATGATTATTCTCGCACTGATCTGACGATAGACGGTTGCGATAGTATCACCATCTTGCACCTTAATGTTTTACCGGCTCTGGAACCTATTTATACAGACTCTACGTTCTGTGCGGGAAGTACCTGTCTGTGGCGAGGTGGAGAGTATTTCGAACGAGGTACTTATACTGCGGAAACTACATTGCCGGATGGACGGAAACAGTTGTATGTACTGCGCTTGAAAGAGCAGTCTGTTTATCATGACACAGTCTATGCCTCTATTTGTAAGGGTGAGACCTATATGCAGTACAACTTCAACCATTCGCTTCCTAACACCTATACGCAGCATCTCGTTACTCAAGCGGGTTGTGATAGTACCATGACCCTTGTGTTAACAGTGAACGACACCTCTAGCACGGATATCTATGAATCTATATGTGAAGGGGAGACTTATTCCAAATATGGTATCACTACCACCACAGGCGGGGATTATGTTCGCCGCTACGAAACGATTAACGGGTGCGATAGCATTCTCAATATCCACATCTCGGTCAACGAGCCGACATCGTTTGTCAAGAAAGTGACTATCAATCAGGGGCAGACCTATCCTTGGAAAGGTGTTGACTATCGAGAAACTACCTATCTTGTGGATACATTGGTCAATGCCGCAGGTTGTGACTCGGTGGTCATTTTTGACCTGTTCGTCAATCCGCTCATTACGGAGAATCACTATATTGAGTTTTGTGATGGTGATAGCGTTACGCTGTGGGGTGATACCATTGTCAAGACAGAAGGTTTCTATATGCGCAGTTTCCGCACGGAAGCGGAAGCCGATAGCCTTGTAACCTATGTAATTACAGTGCTGGAGCACACCGATAGTGTTACTACGGCAGTGATACAGGATGGCGAGATTTTCCCGTGGCATGGCAAAGAGTATACACAATCCGTACACCTTACGGATACAATTCCGAATGCAGTTGGGTGCGATAGTATCTGTACTCTTGGCCTTACTGTTGTGGGTTATATCTATCAGGATAGTGCTCGCGTTTGCGAAAATGACCTTGCGGACTTTGAATGGCAGGGCGAACACTTTACAAAGGATAGATTGGAGACCACCAAGGAAATCCGTCCCGACTCGGTAGTGCATTTCCGTGTCATCCTTTTGCCTCTCACCTATGGCAGGGAGGAGAAAACGATTCCATCCACGCAATTGCCTTATACTTGGTATGGATTGACGTTTGATAAGGCGGATGAAAAGCCGCTCACATTACAGGGTGCAAACTCTTGCGATAGTATCGTAACGTTGCATTTGAATGTAGAGCAACAGGGCGAAGAGCATGAGTGCGAACCCCTTGTGGCGGAAGCTTCGGTAAGTGCGGTTTGTGCCAACGACAGGCAGATACGCATTGCGCTAAACATTCAGCAAGGGCAGGCACGGAGCTATAGTGTTCGTTTCGATGCAGTGGCGCAAGCGGAAGGTTTGACCGATGGTGCAGCTGTCTTGTCGCAGGATGAAAGTTATATTACTGTGTCTTTGCCTCCATTGGTCGACACTACTAACTATCCTAAACCAAATACCTATGCAATGACCTTGTCGGCACAGGATACTTGTGACAATACTTGGACGCAGTCGCTCACATTGGATGTGCTCTATCCTTCGTGGATAATGGTACAGCGGTGGAATGATGTCATTGCACTGTATAATGACCGTTACAATGGCGGTTACCGCTTCTCTTCCATTCGTTGGTACAACGAAGGAACACCCGTCTCTGGTAAAGGGGTAAACAATAGTTATATCTACACGGGAGATGTGGCTGGTCGTATGTTGAACTTTGGTACACGCTATTGGGCGGCTCTGGTGCGCGAAGGCGAGACCACGGAGATTTGTACATGTCCTTTCATTCCGCAGCACACCGACAATGTGTCAACGCGTTTCGAACCTCTGGTACAGATTAGCGCCCGTAACCGTGGACGTGAACTTACTGTTGAAAGTGAGACCTGTGGAACATACCATATTTACGATGTATGCGGCCGTCACCTTGGTATGGGGCGCTTTGGAGATAGTGGTAGTGGAGATAACCGTATTACACTCCCTGGGCACTATGCAGCAGGCACCTATATTCTGCTTTTCAGGGCAGATGATGGAACCTCTGAAATCCATAAGAATGTGGTCTGGTAATCTGCCGATAGGATCAAAGTGGGAGAGTGGATTCTAAATCTCAGATGAGGCGGAATCCGCCAAAAGGAAAAGACGATCGCCGCGATGGATGGTTTTCGTGGTTTTAAGTGCAAACAAATGTCCTTGCTGCACCGAATTGACAGGAAGTCCGGTCTCGTTGTGCAAGTCATGTGCGGTTAGTTCGTAAGCACCGGTGGTTTCTCCTGTAATAAGCAGTTCGTCACTTTCCCGCAGGGTAGGAATGGCCTCTAAATAAAACTCTGCAACGGAGATGTTCTTGAAGAAATTGGTACACTTGCCTGCAAACACTTTCTTCTTGGTGGCACGACTTCCGTATTCCGTAGTCCATTCGCCCAAGCGTTGTCCCTGATAGTAACCGTCCCAAAAACCTCGGTTGAAAACACGTGTCAAACGCATATTCCATGCCTCTATTTTGCTTTGTAGAGTAGGCGTTGTCTGCGGCCGTTCGGGCGTGGGAAACTCGCCGCGCTGCCAGCATTCCACAGCCTCTTTGTAACATTCCACCACAGTCTTCACATATTCAGGGCCCCGTGCGCGGCCCTCTATCTTCAGTACGCGCACACCTGCATCCAACATCTTGCCCAAAAAAGCAATGGTCTTAAGATCTTTGGGAGACATGATATATTGGTTATCCACCTCTAACTCAAGGTCAGATGATTTGTCTTTTACAATATAACCTCTCCGGCATATTTGCATGCATGCACCACGGTTGGCGCTGGCTCCAAGATTGTTCAGACTGAGGTAACATTTTCCGCTTACTGCCATACAGAGTGCTCCATGACAAAACATCTCGATGCGTATCGGTTCGCCCCTCTTCCCACGGATATCTTGCTCTATAATATCGTGGTGAATGGATGCTACTTGTTCCAGATTGAGTTCGCGTGCTAACACCACCACATCGGCAAATTGCGCATAAAATCGTAACGCCTCGGTGTTGGCAATGTTCAATTGGGTGGATAAATGCACCTCTACATCGATGCTATTGGCATACTGCATAACGGCAATATCACTGGCAATGATGGCACTGACCCCCGCCTGCTTGGCATTGTCAACAATCTCACGCATCAGCGGCAAGTCTTCTGGATACATCACCGTATTTAATGTAAGGTAGGTCTTAACTCCTGCCTCCCGACAAATACCGACAATCTTGTGTAAATCCTGCGTTGTGAAATTGGCGGACGAACGGGCACGCATATTCAAATGCTCGATGCCAAAATAGACACTTGTTGCACCCGCCTCAATGGCAGCAGCCAAACTTTCCCAACACCCGACAGGAGCCATTATTTCAACATCCTCTTTCATCGTGGCATGTGTGGGATAAGGCCTTCGGCTATTTGTACGGCATTCAGTGCAGCTCCCTTGCGGATTTGGTCACCCACCAGCCAGAATGCCAATCCGTTGGAATTACTGATGTCTGCACGGATACGCCCGATATAGACATCATCGGTTCCGCTTAAAAACAAGGGCATGGGATATTGCTTTTCTTGTGGATTGTCCATCACTGTGCATCCTGGAAATGCAGCAAAAGCTTCACGTGCCTCATTTGCTGTGATGGGACGTTCTGTTTCCACCCATACGCTTTCGGAATGAGCACGGAGTGACGGTACTCGTACACATGTGGCGGAGACGGAAAGGTCACTGTGCATAATCTTGCGGGTCTCGTGGTGCATTTTCATCTCTTCTTTGGTGTAATCGTTGTCCTGAAACACGTCAATCTGCGGAATGAGATTGTAAGCTAACGGGTAAGCAAACTGTTGCACTGTAACGGGCTGACCGGCCAATACTTGTCGGTATTGTTCTTCCAGTTCCTGCATAGCTTGTGCTCCTGCTCCGCTTGCTGCCTGATAGGTGGCAACATGTACGCGGCGCACAGGGCTCAACCTGTTAAGGGCTTCTAATGGAAGTGCCATTAGGATAGTGGAGCAATTCGGATTGGCAATGACCCGGCGGGAACAATTGTGCTCTAATACAGATAATGCGTCTGCAATATTGATTTCAGGCACCACCAAAGGCGTATCTGCATCCAGACGGAAAGCACTTGAGTTATCAATCATCACAGCTCCGAAACGGGTCATGTCATCCACATATTCGCGACTGACACCGGCTCCTGCACAAGCGAAAACAAAGTCCGTCTGGCGGAACCAATCACCGTGTTGCAAACGTTCCACTCGAAGCGTCTGCCCCAAGTACTGATAGGATTGTCCTTCGCTTCGTTCTGAACCGAACAGACGCAATTCTGTAATGGGGAAGCGGCGCTCCGCAAGAACTTTCAATAGTTCTTGGCCAACGGCGCCGGAAGCACCCACTATGGAAACGCGGTAAGGCATATATTACTTGTTTAGTTGCTTTTACGGAACAACAGGCAGGTGTTATGTCCACCGAAACCGAAAGTATTGCTCATTGCATAGCGTATATCTCGTTTCTGGGCCTTGTTGAAAGTTAGATTGAGGCGGTAATCAATGTTCTCGTCCTCATCCCCCTCTTCATGGTTGATAGTCGGTGGCACAATGCCGTTGTGGATTGCCAAGACGGTGGTGATGGCTTCTACCGCCCCTGCGGCACCGACCATGTGTCCGGTCATAGACTTGGTGGAAGATATATTTAGGCGATAAGCATCTTCTCCCCATAGGCTTTGGATAGCCTTTAGCTCGGCGATGTCGCCTAATGGCGTGGATGTGCCGTGGGCGTTGATGTAGTCCACATCCTTTGTCCCGATGCCTGCATCTTCCATTGCCATTTGCATGACTTTTGCGGCACCTTTTCCTTCCGGATTGGGTGCAGTCATGTGGTATGCGTCAGCGTTTAGGCCGGCACCTACCATCTCAGCATAGATGTGTGCACCACGTGCCTTGGCATGTTCGTATTCTTCAAGGATTAGACAACCGGCTCCTTCACTTAATACAAACCCGTCCCGAGACTTTGAGAACGGACGGCTTGCTGTTTCCGGACTTTCGTTGCGGGTGGAGATTGCATGTAAGGCGTTGAAACCTCCGATACCGCTATAGGTGATATCCGCATCGCTTCCGCCGGTGAAAATAGCATCGGCTTTTCCTAAACGGATATAGTTGAAAGCGTCTGCGATGGCATGTGATGAAGATGCACATGCTGAAGCTGTGGCAAAATTGGGGCCACGCAAATCGAACAGAATGGAAATCTGTCCTGCCGCCATATTGAGAATGGACTTGGGAATATAGAAGGGATTGAAATGAGGAACACCATCGGTGCTACGACCGTATTCCATTAGTTCAGCTTCCATTGTTGTAATGCCTCCCATGCCGCTACCCCAGATTACACCTATGCGATCGCGGTCTTCCTTGTCCAAATCTAAACCCGAATTATCCAGTGCTTGCTTGGCACTTACCAGAGCGAATTGGGTATAACGGTCGTGCTTGCGAGCTTCTTTACGGTCAAGAAAAGTTAATATATCAAAGTTGCGGACTTCTCCGCCGAAATGTGTTCTGTATTTGGTGTGGTCGAAAGATTCTATCTCCCGTATTCCGCTTTTCCCTTCAACCATAGCGTTCCACATCGTGGGAACATCGTTGCCAAGAGGGGTCAAAACTCCCATTCCGGTCACAACAACTCGTTTTAGTTCCATGATAATCTTTAATATAGGTGCAATACGAGCCTACAGAACTTCCGCAGACTCGTATAAATACGCATTGATAAGGTATGCTATTACTTGATGGCGTTTTCTACATAGGCCACCGCATCTCCTACAGTTGCAATCTTGGAAGTATCTTCTTCAGGAATAGAAATGCTGAATTCCTTCTCCAACTCCATGATCAATTCTACGGTGTCCAGCGAGTCTGCATTTAGGTCAGCGGAGAAATTCGCATCCATAGTTACCTTACTTTCGTCAACTCCCAATTTGTCAACGATAATAGCTTTTACTTTTGCTTCAATTTCTGACATAGTCTTATTCTTTTATAAATAAACATTATTTATTCTTATCCCCTGATAAATGTTCCACAGCACAAAATCGGGTGCAAAGATACAACTTTTATTTTAAGTATGCAAATTTTTTTAGGATAAAATATCAATTTTCATATAAAAATGGGTGTATTGTCTAGAAAAATCGTCCAATCTGCTCTTGAGAGAGCAATGCCGCCACGTTTTTTCCATCGGGTGTATAACGGTATTTCGGAAGGGCGAAAAGTTCTTCCAATAGATGCTGCATTTCTTTCTGTGTTAGAACTTTTCCGTAAGGAATAGCAGTACTTTGGGCCATTGACAAAGCAATCTTCTCATGCCATTGTTGTTGTGCGGAAAGTCCTAAATCTCGGATGATATCCAGTATGTTTTGCAACACGGGGATTGTACTGTTCCCTGCCAGCATGGCGGGGACGCCGTTGATACTGTAACTCACGGGCGTGAGCGCTGTCAAATCAAAACCGATGGAGCGAAGGTCGGTTACTAATACCTCCACCAAAGGAAGATCTGCTCGATCCACGTCCCATACATCGGGGAAAAGAAGCTGCTGCACTTGCCCGTCATGGTCTTGCAGACGGCGAAGATATTGATCATAAAGGATATTGATGTGTGCACGGTGCTGATTGACAAGCAACAGCCCCTCGTCTGTGGGTAACAAGATATATTTGCCGTTCAGTTGCACAAGCGGCAGGTCTACAAAGGAAACGGGAATCGGTAAAGCAGGTTCGGATGGACGAATCGGTGCAGAAGGGCGATCATACAACTGTTGCCAATCGTGCGGAGTGGTAATTCGTTGTGATGAGTGGAAAGGGTTATAAGTTGGCTGACGAGTGATTACAGGCTGTTCGAAGGATGTATGTTTCGGGTGGGCAATCACGGGTATCTCTATGTGCCCATCCGTATTGAAGTCCAATGAAGGAGCCACATTGAATTTACCCAGCGCCTCTCGGATGGTAGCTGTCAGGATGGGGAAAATCATCTGTTCGTCGGCAAACTTTATTTCCGTTTTTGTCGGATGGATATTGACATCAATGGTTTCTGGATTAATTTCAAAATAGATGAAATAAGCAGGTGCCATATCTTGTCCGAGCATACCGGTATAGGCATTCAGTACGGCTTTGTGAAAATAGGGATGGCGCATATAGCGACCGTTCACAAAGAAGTATTGCTTGGCATTTTTTGTCGCTGCCTCTGGCTTGCCGATGAACCCGTAGATGCTGACCAAGTCGTTATCCGTCCGTATCTCCACCAATTGGCTGGTGAATGGTTGTTTTCCACCTGTTCCGAATACGGTTTCTATACGCTGTTTTATGTTGGTGACCGGCAGGTCTATGAGGATTTCGTCATCCTCAATATAGGTGAATTGTACCTCTGGATACACCAAAACGATGCGGTAAAATTCGTTGAGCAAGTTGCGTCGTTCTGTCTGGTCTCCTTTTAAAAATTTGCGTCTTGCTGGAACATTGTAGAACAGGTTTTTCACCTTCAAGTTTGTCCCTTTGGGACATTGAACGGGTTCTTGGCGCACAATGGTTGAACCATGTATTTCCAGCAATGTCCCCAATTCGTCCTCTTCTTGTCGGGTGAGGATTTCCACTTGCGCCACGGCACAGATACTTGCCAAGGCTTCGCCTCGAAAACCCATGGTTCGAAGTTCAAAGAGGTCTGCTGCTTCGTGAATTTTGGATGTCGCGTGCCGTTCGAATGCCATGCGTGCATCCGTTTCACTCATTCCCTTGCCATCGTCAACCACTTGTAGCAAGGTTTTCCCTGCATCGCGCACCAGCACTTGTATATGTGTTGCACCTGCATCCAATGAATTCTCAACCAGTTCTTTTAGACAACTGGCAGGACGCTGAATCACTTCGCCAGCCGCAATTTGGTTGGCAACACTGTCTGGAAGCAGGTGAATGATATCCATGTTAGCGTAATAAATAGTAAACGATTGCCACCGCCGCCAACACGCCTATCCATAACCATAGATTGCGGCGTTGTTTGCGCTGTTGTTCTGCGCGATGTCGTTCAAACTCTTCCCGCAAGTCCCCGTGTTGAAGGCGCGCAAGTTTTTCCTTGCGCGCCTCCTTGTCTTTGTCGTAGTAAATGGGGCGATAATCCCATTCACGGGGTTTGTTTACTTTTGGAAACAGAACCGACATTACTTCACGATAGCCAAGAATTGGCTGTCTTCCATGTATTTTGCGAACTCAATATCCTTTTGAGCACGTGCTTTCAGGGAAGCATCTTGGGCAACGGCGTTCTTGAGGTTGCTGTAAACAGCCTCACGGTCATTGGTGCGTGCGCCGACGATAGCACTCAGATAGGCTGTAGTTGCATTCGGGTTTTGAACGGCAGCCAAAGTCTTGCGTGCGCCGGCATAGTCCTCGTTCAAAATTTGTTGAACAGCAGCGTTATTGGTAGCACTTTCACCATAAGTGGTCTTGGCTTTTTTGTAGTCACCGGTCATGGTGTAATAGGTACCCATAGCGGTGTTCAAGTCACCCTTGGTGCCGGCAGCTTTACCAAGACATGTCTCGGCTTTCTGCATATCACCGTCCATCATGGCGGCAACACCGGCGTTATAGTTTACGTCTGCATCGTTAGGAGCGATAGCCAGTGCCTTGGTGTAGCAGCGGCGTGCTTCTGCGATATTGCCTTGGTTGAAGTAGCACATACCCAGATTGTTCCATCCGCGGAAATCGTCCTTGTAGAGTTCGGTAGCCTTGGTGTAGATAGCCATCTTCTCGTTCATGTCGTTGGTCAGAGTAGCCGAGTACAGCAGCTCTTCTACGTTCAGTTGAGCGGGATCTTTCTTCCAGAGGGCAACGATTTCTTCATCCGACTTACCGATAATGTCAGTGGTCAGAATCAAACGGCTGCGGCGAAGAGCCGGCAGAATGTCACTTGCGATGTTCTGATATACGGCAGACAGGTTTTTGATCTGTGCTTCACGCTCTTCGGGATCGCTGTACATGGAAAGCACGCGCAATACCAGTTCTTTATCTTGGATGTTACTCTCTTCCATGGCTTTCTGGAAACCTTCCCAGTCTTCCGAAGTGGTTTTTGCATCAATGCTTGCTTTCACTTTGTTCTTGCGAAGCTCTCTCTCCAGATAACGCTGTGCGTTGGCCTGACGGTTGTTGGCCAAACGGGTGTTCAAATCCATACCGCCTTCGGGGCTTGCATAACCGGAAACCTCAAGGTTGTTGATGGCTTTCTTCTCATTTCTGTCTGCCTCTTTGATAGCAGCGTGCAAGTCTTTCATCTCTTGGGTGTTCAATTGACCGTTGCGGAGATTGGCTTGCTGGATAAGGAACATAATGTCAGCTTCTTGCATCTCTTGGATGATGCGTTGGAACTTGTCAGCTGTGATTTGTGCTTTCGCATCTTTGGGGTCAATCAAAGTAGAAGTTTGGTTCACACCGTCAGCTACCTTCATGTCAGGAATTTCAACGGTCTTTTTGCCCTTCTTTGCCTCAAAGCGGAGGTACAACTCTGAAATGGCCATTTCGGGAACGAAATCAAACACTGCGGTTTGGCTATAGGTGCCACCATTGCGGTAGTTCACCACTTTCCCGTTCTCTTTCACTTTTTCGCCCACATAGGTCATCGGCTCGCCGAGAACCTCTTTGCCTGCGAATTTCAGTACGGGAGTAACCACTACGGTTGCGTTCTTCGCAAACTTCTTTGCAGGGAACTTACCGGTGATTTCTGCGCTCACTTTGCCGCCTACTACGGTCAGAGGACTCGGATTAACTGTGATCTGATCGGGAGGAACAGGAGCACCACATGACGTCAGTATCAAAGCGATAAGCGTCATCATCAGGAAACCTTTTTTCATGATAGTAAAAAATAGATTGTTTATTTGTTTGTATTTTGTTTTTGTTGATTTGTATGCGATACCACACCAATTCGGCTGCAAAGGTACTACATTTTTTTTATATGTGCAAGAGAAAATGATTTTTTTTTGAAAAAAAAGCAAGAACAGGCTGATTGGCATATTGTTTTCCCCTTGCATTTTGCATAAATGAAGAAAAAATACTACCTTTGCAGGTGAATTTTAACAAGGAACGGACTCATGGCACAAAAGACGAATGAATTTGAGATGCTTGCCAAAACTTTCAAAGGTTTGGAGGATGTCTTGGCGGAGGAATTGATAGACCTGGGGGCAGGCAATGTGGTGAAGCAGCGGCGTGCCGTGTCCTTCACAGGGGGCATGGAGATGTTGTATCGTGCCAACTTTTGTCTGCGTACCGCCATCCGTATTCTGGTGCCGGTCGCTGCCTTCCGTGCCAAGGATGCCGACGGTGTGTATGAGCAAGTAAAGACTATCGATTGGAGTCTGTTTATGACCGAAACCACTTCATTCAGCATCGATTCAACGGTATATAGCGACGATTTTCGTCATTCCCGATATGTCACCTATCGTGTCAAAGATGCTATTGCCGATTATTGGACGGAACGCACGGGGCGCCGGCCGAATGTGCAGATTGTCAACCCTGACTTGTATATCAACGTACACATAGCGGGTACGGATGTTACGGTCAGTTTGGATAGCAGCGGCGAGTCGTTGCACAAACGTGGTTATCGGGTGGCTACTACCGAAGCCCCTATCAATGAAGTCTTGGCGGCGGGTATGCTGCGTCTGGCGGGATGGAAAGGCGACAGCGATTTCTATGACCCTATGTGCGGGTCGGGAACCTTGCTGATTGAGGCCGCCTTAATGGCGCAGAATATTGCTCCGGGCATCTTTCGAAAAGGTTTTGCCTTTGAGAAATGGCGCGATTTTGATAGCGACTTGTTTGCCTCTGTTAGCGGTGACGACTCTCGTGAACGCCCGTTTATGCACCATATCTATGGCAGTGATGCCGGATATTATGCGGTGCAGATGGCGTTAAAGAATGTCGCCAATGCCGGTCTGAACCGCCATATATCTGTCCGTCAGGTGCGGATAGAGGAACTTCGGGATGTTCATGCGGACGGCGCGTTGGTCATGATGAATCCGCCGTACGGCGAACGGTTGGCGCAGAACAAAGATGTGCTTCGTCTCTATCAGGCCATGGGCTCTACGCTCAAGCATCAGTTCACGGGGGCTACCGCATGGGTCATTTCCTCCAACGAAGAGGCCTTGAAATGCATCGGCCTCAAACCTGCCAAACGCATTCGCTTGCTGAACGGCGATTTGGATTGCTTCTTCAATAAATACGACCTCTTTGCGGGAGGTCGTAAAGAGCAGTTCAGACAGCCTGCTGCAGACGGAAAAGTTCATCCTTCTGCAGTTTCTGCTCGGCATACTCGCGGGTGACCGTATATTGAGTCAGCTTCTTCTCAGGTATCTCATACATCAGGTCTATCATAATGGTCTCTGTTAGACCTCTTAACCCTCGTGCTCCCAGTTTGTATTCAACGGCTTTGTCCACGATGTAATCCAATGCCGCATCCTCGAACCGTAGTGTCACACCATCCATTTCCAGCAGTTTCTGATATTGTTTGGTAATGGCGTTCTTTGGCTCGGTCAATATCTTGCGAAGTGCCTCTTTACCAAGGGGTTGCAGGTAGGTCAGGATGGGCAGACGACCGATGATTTCCGGTATCAACCCGAACGATTTCAGGTCTTGCGGAGCGATGTAGCGCAACAAGTCGTTCTTATCTACTTTTTGGCTCTTTTGCGAGGCCTCAAAGCCCACCACTTGGGTGTTCAGACGTTGTGCAATCTTCCGTTCTATTCCGTCAAATGCACCGCCGCAGATGAACAGGATGTTTTGGGTGTTTATTTTCACGAATTCCTGTTCCGGATGTTTGCGGCCGCCTTGGGGTGGAACGTTCACCACCGCACCTTCCAGCAGTTTCAGCAGTCCTTGTTGCACGCCTTCACCGCTCACATCGCGCGTGATGCTGGGGTTGTCGCTTTTGCGTGCTATCTTGTCGATTTCGTCAATGAAGACAATGCCTCTTTCGGCTTGTTGCACATTGTAGTTTGTCTCTTGCAACAGTCTCACCAGCAGGCTTTCCACGTCTTCACCCACATAGCCGGCTTCTGTGAGAACGGTCGCATCCACCATAGCAAACGGCACTTTCAGCATCTTGGCGATGGTGCGGGCCATCAGGGTCTTACCTGTACCGGTCGGCCCCACAAGGATGATGTTCGATTTCTCTATCTCCACGTCATCGTTGCGGGTCACTTGCAGCAAGCGTTTATAGTGGTTGTAAACGGCAACGCTCAAGTAGCGTTTGGCCTCGTCCTGACCGATGATATATTGGTCAAGAAACGCTTTTATCTGGCTGGGATGGGGCATGTCTTGCACGCTGGAACGCCATTGTTTTTCTTCATCGCGCGCCATTTGGACTTCCTGCTCCATCAGCAGTTTATGCCCTTGCTCGATGCAGTCGTAACAAATCAGCGACCCGTCTAAACCGGAAAACAGTTGGTCGCTTTCGTTGCCGCAGAACGAACACAGGTTGTTCTTTTTTGTCGCCATTGTTTTTATTTCTTTGTATAGATTTTGTCTATCATTCCGTACGCCAGCGCTTCTTGCGCGTTCATCCAGTAGTCGCGGTCTGCATCTTGGCGTATTTTGTCCACGTTTTGTCCGGAGTGGTCGGCGATGATATGATAGAGTTCGTCTTTCAGTTTCAGTATTTCGCGTGCGGTTATTTCGATGTCGGAGGCTTGTCCTTGGATGCCGCCGAGGGGTTGGTGTATCATCACGCGGCTATGGGGTAGGGCTGCGCGCATACCGTTCTCACCTGCCACCAGCAGGATAGCACCCATAGATGCCGCCATACCGGTACAGATGGTGCCGATGCGGCTTTTCACAAATTGCATCGTGTCATAGATGCCGAGTCCCGCGTACACACTGCCGCCGGGGGTGTTCAGATATAGATTGATGTCTCTGTCCGAGTCGGTCGAATCCAGATACAGCAACTGGGCTTGTATCACGTTCGCGGTGTAGTCTGTCACTTCTGTTCCCATGAAGATGATGCGGTCCATCATCAGGCGCGAGAACACATCCATTTGGGATACGTTCAGTTGTCGTTCCTCCAGAATAGTGGGGGAGATGTATGACGCGGACGTTTGCATCACGTTCTCTACGTGCATGGTGTTCAGTCCTTGACTCTTGGCGAATTTCAGAAAATCGTTATTCATGGTCTTGTTTGGGTTTATGTTTGGCATAAATAAGGAGTCACGCGTGTGCGCATGACTCCTTATTGGTTTCCATGCGGCTGGTTATTTAGCCTGGGCTTTTTTCTCGCGACGGCGTTGTTGTGCCATTTGGATATCGTATGCCAGCGGTGTGGCGATGCACAAGCTGGAGTAGGTTCCTACGATCACGCCCAACAGCAACGCGAATACGAAGCCGCGGATGGTCTCACCGCCGAAGATGAATATTGCGAACAGCACTACCAGCGTGGACATTGAGGTCGAGAACGTACGGCTCATCGTTGCGTTCAGGGCGGTGTTGATGTTCTCTGCACGGTCGCGTTTGCTGTACAATGTGTTGTATTCACGTACACGGTCGAAGATAACCACCGTATCGTTGATTGAGTAACCGATCACGGTCAATATGGCTGCGATAAACGATTGGTCAATCTCCATGCTGAACGGCATCACTTTCCACAGCAGAGCGTATGCACCCAGGATGATGATGGAGTCGTGTGCCAGTGCGGCAACGGCGCCTGTCGAGAACGCAAGGTTGCGGAAGCGGATCAGGATGTACAGGAAGATACCTACCAATGCGGCCAGCACTGCCCATACGGCACTCGTCGTGATGTCATCGGCAATGGCGGGACCTACTTTCTGCGACTGCATGATACCTACGGTCGGGTTAATCTCTGTCGACTTGAATTGTTCGGCAGTGATGTTCTCCGACAGGAACGGTTTGCAGCCTTGGTACAGCAATTCTTCTATCTCATCGTCCAGAGTCTCAGAGTTCTCATGGATGCGGTAGTTCGTGGATACGCGCACTTGGTTGGCGTCACCGATGGTGATAACGGTCAGCGAGAAGTTCTCATCGTCGTTCAGTTTGGCTTTTTCGGCCATGAACACGCCCTCTAACGATTTGTCAACATCCAGTGTGTTCACCGGCTGTTCGAAGCGTACGATATAGTTGCGACCACCGGAGAAATCGATACCCAGATTCAGTTTGCCGAACAAATGCGGCTCCAGACCGATGATACCGATTGCCACGATGATGGCGGAGATAACGTATGTCACTTTGCGGATACCGATGAAATTAATCTTCGTGTTCTGCAGGAAGTTCTTCATCAGGTTTGTGGTGAAGCTCAGCTCTTTGGCGTTCTCACGGCGTGCGTATGAATCCAACCACAGGTGGGTCAGGAACACGGCCGTCATGAACGAC
>Ga0256405_10000793_pt1 | contig 97392 bp, 75 predicted proteins | sample RumenRJG_02DNA_FD_189096 | JGI IMG/M metagenome (GOLD analysis project Ga0256405, IMG submission 189096) | Bovine rumen microbial communities from Lethbridge, Alberta, Canada - RJG_02 | ecosystem: Host-associated > Mammals > Digestive system > Stomach > Rumen | place: Canada: Alberta...
GTGGGGTAAGGGGATGGTGGCTACATATTGATGTTGTGCTGTTGCTTTTTACTGAAAGCTGCTACTAACGACTCATAAATCTACCCTTAATCGTGTATTGGATGATAGTTGCGGATTTTAGGATGAAAAAACTAATGATTCTTGTGGCTCTGTTTGCCTTTACATTCTGTTCTCTGATGGCACAGAACGATAATTTAGCAGACAAAGTGACTATAAATCAAACCTCACTTAATCTAATCAAACAGGACATAGAATTTCCTGATGAAGCTGTAGGCTATCTAACTGACCCAGAGGGGAAAATGATAGCCCTCGACTGTATTGATCTAAAGACAGCAAAGAAGAAACATCCAAAGCATGTGCTCAAAATATATCGTCTTGATGATAAAAAACTGATGTGGTCAAAGGATTATAAACCAAGTGAGACCCAATTCCAGTTCTTAAAACAAGGTATTATGGAGATAAATAATAATAATATCACCATTCTAAACAAAAAAGACGGAATAAAAATATGGAAAAAAGACATTAACTACATAGGAATGATTGGAGATACGTTGATAGCAATGTCTAATAGTGGCATTAATGCATTCAATGTAGAGAATTGCGAAAAAATATGGTTATGCAAAATGAATTCAAACTATGGTGTATCCTATTGTAGGTCTATTGATAGCAATTGGAATTACTTAATTTCTGATGATCTATACCGCATAAATCTTTTAACAGGCGATATGCTAAAACTCAAGTCAAAAACAGGTGTTGAGGATCCAAATAGTTCAACAGGTGCAGGTTTTTTGTATATTCGTTTTCCTGGTGGATTTTGGGGTGGATTTATTGGTGGTTTTTTAGGTTCATTAGCTTATTCCTTTACCAATTCTACATTTTACAAGCATAAATTGAAAGTTTATACAAATGACAAACAATTGTTCATGATGCCTTTAGGCATGATTAGTGGAATGCACTCTAATGTTGTGTCTAAAGATGGACTTAACTATTATGCTGATTACAATTCTTTTATGTGTTTTGATGACAGTTTGAAGCTTGTCTATAGAACTAAAATAAATAATAAAAAGATAAACACGAAGAAATATTTCATAAAGGAAACTAGATCAGATTTGATAGTAAAGAATGATACTGCTTATGTAGTCAACCTTGGATGTGGATTTTATCCGACTAAAGGTAAAAAATTTTATGATTTTCCACATATTTCTACTTTTGACATCAAGGATGGAAAACTTCTTGACAATCAACGTATAGCATACGACTCTGTCACTATTGTCTCTACAAACATCAACGACACTTGCATAAATATGCTGCTATATAATCGACAGGAATCATACAGATTTGCTGACAGATATATGCATTATACCAATAATGACACAAGCAAGGTTGGGCATTTCGTTAGCTATCTCAACGACAAAATGTATTATGTCAAGAATGAAGATAATAGTTTCTCTGCTATAAAGTCAACTGAAAAATATACACCTGTACTGACAACTCGCGGTCATATAGTTGATGTCAGCGAACGTATTCCAAATATTATTGCCAAAAAAGACAACGCTTTCTTTCAGATTGCCCAGCTAAATGACATGTATTTCTATCAAGGAGGCAAGAATGATAATGAACTTTGGTGTTTCCATTCAGGTCAAGCTACCCTTGTTGCAGAGGATGTAAAACAAATTTTGCAGAATAACGATAAACTTGAAATACTCACCACAACAGGTAAGGTAAGAATTATAGGTTTAGGACAATAATAGGAATAACAATACTTATTCCCTTGCAAGTCCTATGTAACTCCCTTGTAAGTCCCATTTTTTCTTAGTGAAAATGGGAGTTGCAAGGGATTCTTTGTAAGGGTTGATCCTCCGTTCTTCCTCCTATGATCCTTTTAACCAAACTCGATGAACCTTCGCTTTTGTTCGCTAAAAATGGGAGGTTCATCGAGTTTGGTACGGAGGAAGAGCGAAGGATCAGCCTTAGAAAAACTAAGGATAAAGTGGAGAATCTTTTAATTCAAAACAATCTTCTTTATTTCATTAAGTTTGTTGAGAGCTTCGAGAGGGGTGAGGTTGTTCACGTCAAGACCGAGAATCTCATCACGAACCTGACAGAGAACAGGATCGTCAAGCTGGAAGAAAGAGAGCTGTGTCTGGGCATTAGCCTTGGATGTAACAGCCTCCATATCAGGCTTACCAGCACTTCCCACCTGATTACCTTCCTCTTCAAGAGCCTTGAGAATGACATTTGCACGCTTAACAATAGCATTTGGCATTCCAGCAAGCTGTGCTACGTGAATACCGAATGAATGTTCTGAGCCACCCTCAACGAGTTTACGAAGAAAGATAACCTTACCATTCATTTCCTTTACTGACACGTTGAAGTTTTTGATACGTGGGAAATGCTTCTCCATTTCGTTAAGCTCGTGATAGTGAGTGGCAAAGAGAGTGCGAGCCCCTACCCCACTATGCTCATGAAGATATTCCACAATAGCCCAGGCAATAGAGATACCATCGTATGTAGAGGTTCCACGACCAAGCTCATCAAAGAGCACAAGAGATTTGTCTGTGGCATTATTGAGGATATTTGCAGCCTCAGTCATTTCCACCATAAAGGTAGATTCGCCAACGGCAAGGTTATCCGAAGCACCCACACGAGTGAATATCTTATCCACAATACCTATTTTCGCGCTCTCTGCCGGCACATAACAACCTATTTGGGCCATCAGTACTATCAAAGCCGTTTGACGCAACAGAGCTGATTTACCAGCCATGTTAGGGCCGGTAATAATTATTATTTGAGGTGAGGAGACCCTCTCCCCGCTCTCACTTAAAGGGAGAGAGCCGCTTCCGCCTTCCAAGTCTCCCTTTAATGGAGATTTAGAGGGTCCTCCGCCTAATAAAGCCACATCATTTGGAATGTAATTCTCACCAATAGGCAGGTTTTTCTCAATAACTGGATGGCGGCCACCCTTGATGACAAGTTCCTTACTTTCATCAATAACAGGACGCACATAATGGTTCTCTACAGCCACCTTTGAGAATGAAAGCATACAGTCAAGATTTCCGATAATCTGGGCATCTGTCTGCATAGCCTCTATTGATGTCTGCATAGCCTCAACGAGTTCGCTATAAAGGCGTGTCTCAAGTGCGAGAATCCTGTCCTCTGCACCAAGAATCTTTTCCTCGTATTCCTTGAGTTCCTGAGTGATATAACGCTCTGCCTGAGCCAGAGTCTGCTTGCGAATCCACTCAGGTGGCACATTCTCCTTAAACGTATTCCTCACCTCAAGATAATAGCCGAAAACGTTGTTATAACCTATCTTGAGTGATGAAATGCCTGTACGCTCAGCTTCTGCACGCTGTATCTCCATCAGATAATCCTTACCAGAGGTAGAGATATGGCGAAGGTCATCAAGTTCAGCATTAACACCATCACGAATTACGTTTCCCTTATTAACCAACTGTGGTGGTTCTGGCATTATTTCACGCTCTATTTTGTCCCTAAGCTCGGTTAAAGGATTAATCCTTTCCCCTACCCTTTTGAGGATATCTATTTCTGAATCCTGACAAAGTTGCTTTATAGGAATAAGGGCAGAAAGGGCATTCTTCAGCTGTATAAGTTCACGAGGAGAAACCCTTCTCGTAGCTATCTTTGAAGAAATACGTTCAAGGTCGCCTATTGCCTGTATATTCTCGTCAATTTCGCATCTGAAATCAGGATACTTGAACATATAGTCAACAATGTCAAGTCTGTCCTCTATCTTCTTCTTCTCACGCAAAGGGAAGACTATCCATCTTCTCAACTGACGGGCACCCATAGGAGATACTGTCTTGTCAATAACAGACACAAGGTTAGCACCATCAGAATGCATAGAGTCGAGCAGCTCAAGATTGCGTATTGTAAAGTTATCAAGTCTTACAAAGCGCTCAGCATCAATACGTTTTATACGGATTATATGCCCTATATGTGTATGTTGTGTACGCTCAAGATATTGAAGTATGGCACCTGCAGCAATAAGACCGTTGGTAAGGTTATCCACACCAAATCCCTTCATGGATTTAACCTTGAAATGCGAGTTGAGTTTCTGACGTGCTGTCTGTTCAGTAAATACCCAGTCTTCCATCTTGTCATAAACAAGACTTCCGTCAGAAATTCCACCTATCCTACCAAATGAATCCTCAAAGATACGACGCTTGCCATTTTCTATCAAAATCTCCTTTGGCTGGAAACTGCTCAACATCTTTTCCAAATAGTCGAAAGTACCTTCATCAACAAGAAACTCTCCAGTACTTATGTCAAGCAAGGAAATACCGCATGAAGATTTTCCGAAATGTATGGCACAGAGGAAGTTATTACGCTTGCAGTCGAGCACATTATCGTTCATCGCCACACCAGGAGTGACAAGTTCGGTAATGCCACGTTTAACGAGTTTCTTTGTAAGCTTAGGATCTTCAAGCTGATCGCAGATAGCCACTCTCCTACCCGCTCTTATGAGCTTTGGAATATAGCTATCGAGGGCATGATGCGGAAAGCCAGCCATAGCATCACCTTGACTGGCTCCGTTGTTTCTTCTTGTCAGAGTAATGCCAAGAATACGTGCTGCATCCACAGCATCATCACAATATGTCTCGTAGAAGTCTCCACAGCGAAACAAGAGCAAGGCATCAGGATGCTGAGACTTGAACTCGTAGAACTGCTTCATCATTGGCGTAAGCTCGCCGTCTTTCTTTGCCATAAATTCATTTACAATTTAGCATGTACAATGTACAATTTAGAAGGTCTAGAGTTACTAGTGAAACTAGTTATTCTAGCCATTTTTCCAAATTCGGGTACAAATTTAATGATTTTTTTTCAATTTCTTCATTCTTCATTCTTCATTCTTCATTAATTTAAGTAACTTTGCACTCGAAAATAAAAAAACGGGCACCACTTTACAAGTGACAAGCCCTATTTTCTTCGTGCGAAGATAAAACTTTGCATCCAAATCAAGAAAAAACAACTAAAAGAAAATGGAATATAATTTCAGAGAAATTGAGAAGAAATGGTTTGAGTACTGGAAAGAGAATGGTACTTACCATGTTAGTGAGGATGAGAATAAAAAGAAATTCTATGTACTGAACATGTTCCCATACCCTTCTGGTGCGGGTCTTCATGTTGGTCACCCACTTGGCTATATTGCAAGTGATATCTATGCACGTTACAAGCGTCTTCAGGGTTTCAACGTCCTAAACCCAATGGGTTATGACGCATACGGATTGCCTGCTGAGCAGTATGCTATCCAGACAGGTCAGCATCCTGAAAAGACTACATTCCAGAATATTGACCGCTATCGTGAGCAGTTGGATAAGATTGGTTTCTGCTTTGACTGGGATCGCGAGGTTCGCACATGTGCTCCAGGCTACTATAAGTGGACACAATGGGCTTTCCAGAAGATGTTTAACTCATTCTTCTGCAACAAGTTCCAAAAGGCTCTGCCTATTGAAAAGCTTATCGAGTATTTCGAGAAAGAGGGTAGAGGCACTTGGGATATAGCTGAAAGTGAGGAACTTCACTTTACAGCTGAGGAGTGGAATAGCTGGGACGAGAAGAAGAAGTCTGACGTTCTGATGAACTATCGTATTGCCTTCATGGGCGAGACAATGGTGAACTGGTGCGCAGGTCTTGGTACTGTTCTTGCTAATGATGAGGTTGTTGATGGCGTTTCTGTTCGTGGCGGTTTCCCTGTTGAGCAGAAGAAGATGCGCCAATGGTGCCTTCGCGTAAGTGCTTACTCACAGCGCCTTCTCGACGGTCTTGAGACTATCCAATGGAGCGAGTCTATCAAGGAGACACAGAAGAACTGGATTGGTCGTTCAGAGGGTACTGAGGTTCAGATCAAGGTAGCTGACTCTGACGTTAACTTTACTATCTTCACCACCCGTGCAGATACAATGTTCGGCGTTACCTTCTTTGTACTTGCTCCTGAGAGCGAACTTGTTGACCTCGTAACAACTGCTGATCAACGTCAGGCAGTTGATGAATATGTGAAGTATGTAAAGGGTCGTACAGAGCGTGAGCGTATGATTGACCATACCGTAACAGGTGTTTTCTCAGGTGCTTACGGTATCAACCCAATCACAGGCGATAAGTGCCCTATCTATATCTCTGAATATGTTCTTGCTGGCTATGGTACAGGTGCTATTATGGCAGTTCCTGCACATGACTCACGCGACTATGCTTTCGCAAAGCATTTCGACCTCCCTATCATCCCACTTATCGAGGGTGCTGATATCAGCGAGGAGTCATACGATGCTAAGGAAGGTATCGTTAGCAACTCCCCTGCCCCAGGCAAGACAGCTATTGAATATGATGGTGAGAGCCTTGTTCTTAATGGCATGACCGTTAAGGAGGCTATCAAGGCAACAAAGGTATTCGTTGAGAAGCATGGTATTGGTCGTGTGAAGGTGAACTATCGTCTTCGTGATGCTATTTTCTCTCGTCAGCGTTACTGGGGTGAGCCATTCCCTGTATATTACAAGAACGGCATCCCAACAATGATTCCAGAGGAGTGTCTGCCTATCGAACTTCCACAGGTGGATAAGTTCCTGCCAACTGAGACTGGTGAGCCTCCATTGGGCAATGCTCAGATCTGGGCTTGGGATGAGCAAAACAAGAAGATTGTTGACAAGGCTCTTATCGACAATAAGACTGTCTTCCCTATCGAGCTCTACACTATGCCTGGTTTTGCAGGTTCTTCTGCATACTATCTCCGCTATATGGATCCACACAACAACGAGGCTCTTCTTTCTGAAAAGGCAGCTGAGTACTGGCAGAATGTGGATCTCTATGTAGGTGGTTCAGAGCACGCAACAGGTCACCTTATCTACTCACGCTTCTGGAATAAGTTCCTCTTCGACCTCGGTATTTCTAAGAAGGAAGAACCTTTCCAAAAACTCGTTAACCAGGGTATGATTCAGGGCCGCTCTAACTTCGTTTATCGTATCAAGGATACTAACACCTTCGTTTCATTTGATAAGAAGGATGAGTATGATGTTACTCCTATCCATGTTGATGTGAATATCGTAAGCGCAGATATTCTTGATGTAGAGGCATTTAAGGCTTGGCGTCCTGAATATAACAATGCTGAGTTTGTTCTCAATGATAACGGACAGTATGTATGCGGATGGGCAGTTGAAAAGATGTCAAAGTCTATGTTCAACGTGGTAAATCCAGACATGATTGTTGAGAAATATGGTGCTGATACACTCCGCATGTATGAGATGTTCCTTGGCCCTGTTGAGCAGTCAAAGCCTTGGGATACCAACGGTATTGACGGTTGTCACCGCTTCTTGAAGAAGTTCTGGGGCTTGTTCTACGATCGTATGGGCGAGTATCAAGTTAACGATGAGCAGCCAACAGCTGATCAGGAGAAGTCACTCCATAAACTTATCAAGAAGGTTACTCAGGACATCGAGAACTTCTCTTACAACACATCTATCGCAGCATTCATGATTGCTGTGGGTGAGCTTCAGAAGTGCCATAGCAAGTCTGTTCTCAAGCAGCTCACAATCCTTATTGCTCCATTCGCTCCATTTATTGCTGAAGAACTCTGGCACACACTTGGAGAGAAGGGTAGTGTATGCGATGCACAATGGCCAGTATTTGACGAGTCTAAGATGAAGGACTCTGAAATCACAATGCCTGTTCAGTTCTGTGGCAAGACACGCTTCACTATTCAGCTTCCTGCTAACGTCACAAAAGAAGATGCAGAAAAGGCTGCACTTGCTGATGAGCGCACAGCAAAATATACTGAAGGCAAACAGATTGTAAAGACAATCGTAGTGCCTGGAAGGATTATCAATATTGTGGTGAAGTAAAACGACCCATCTCCTAGCCCCTCCCATAAAGGGAGGGGAGTAGATAGTAATAAAGTCTTAAAAAGAGGCTTATAATGACAAAATGTAACTACTCCCCTCCCTTTATGGGAGGGGTAAGGGGGTGGGTCTGATTTTTGTAAAAAATATGTTTACCAAACACGAATTATTACTTGAGATACGCGATTATATGATGGTGGCTATAGCTACCTTCATATATGCCATAGGTCTCACTCTTTTCTTGCTGCCTTATGAGCTTGCTACAGGTGGTGTCTCAGGTATAGCAGCACTTATATATTATTCATCTGGAATAGGTGTAGAGATTCCGTATGCCGCTATTAATGTGGTACTTTTGGCTCTTGGAGGAAAGATTCTCGGACTTAGGTTCAGCTTAAAGACTATCTGGGGCTTTGGACTTGTCTCTTTCTGGCTGTGGTTTTGCCAAAGAATATTGGAAGATCCAGTAACACATCAGTTGCCATCTTTCTTAGGCGAAAGTGATATGTTCATGGCTTGTATTCTATGCGCTTTGATAGAAGGATTTGCACTTGCATTATGCTTCCACTATAACGGTTCTACTGGTGGAACTGACATTATAGCAGCAGTAGTAAATAAATATCGTGATATATCCCTCGGACAGGTTCTTATGTATGTTGACATCATTATCGTGTCAAGTTCATATTTCCTGTTTCATGACCCAAAGAAGGTAATATTCGGTTATGTTCTGCTTGTTCTTTCAGCCATAACACTTGATTTTTTCACCCGAAGATTCAATCAATGTCTGGTAGTGTATATATTTTCCCGAAACTACTCAGTTATTGCTGATGCTATAAATAAGGCAGGCTTTGGACTTACAGTACTTGACGGCGAGGGTTGGTATACAAAGACTGAACGTAAGGTACTTATGTGCGTGTGTACCAAGCACTACTCACACGAAGTTTTTGAGGCTGTAAAGAGAGTAGATCCAACAGCATTCGTAACTGTATCAAATGCCTCTAACGTATATGGAGAAGGATTTGATAAGATGAAAACAAAAGTAAAAGGTATGAAACCAATTATCGTATTTGCAACAAATAATGAGAATAAGCTTCGTGAGGTTCGCGAGATTCTAAGCGACCAATTTGAGGTTCGTTCATTAAAGGAAATAGGCTGTTTTGACGAACTTCCTGAGACACATGCTACTCTTGAAGAAAACTCTCTAGAAAAGGCACAGTATATCAGCAAGTTCTATGGTTTTGACTGCTTTGCTGATGATACAGGTCTTGAGGTAAAGGCTCTTGATGGTGCTCCAGGAGTATATTCTGCACGCTATGCTAATCTTGAGGATCCTGACTATAGTGACCCTGAAATGGATATCACAAAAGATCACGATTCAGAGGCTAATATGCGAAAGCTTATATATAAGTTGAAGGGTAGGGTAGGAGAAGAGCGTAAGGCTCAATTCCGTACTTCTATCGCCCTTATATATCATGGGGAAGTACACCTTTTCAATGGGACTGTAAAGGGAGTTATAACGGAGGAAAAGCGAGGGACAACCGGATTTGGATATGATCCTATCTTCCAACCAGACGGTTATGACAAGACATTCGCAGAAATGACCTCAGAAGAGAAAAACAGTATTTCACATCGTGGAAGAGCTGTTAAAAAACTTGTGGAGTTCCTCAATTCAAACAAAAAATAGTGTGAAAAATTTGCATTTCTCAAATAATTACATTATTTTTGCATTTGGAAATCATTATTCTATGTCAATTTTTGGTATATAAATAATATGTCATTTACATCAACAAGCAATGAAATATTCCGTCACGCAATCGCTGATTATCACATCAACGATAATGTTGACACACCTATAAAGAATCCATTCCCAGAGAATACAATCAACAATATTCTCTATCATAAATGTTGGATTGATACAGTACAATGGCATTTCGAGGATATAATCCGCGATCCTAATATTGATCCTGCTGCAGCACTCGTTTTGAAGCGCAGAATTGATAAGTCAAACCAGGATCGTACTGATATGGTAGAGAATATCGATTCTTACTTCCGCGACCACTATAAGGATGTAAAGATACTGGACGGAGCTACCATTAATACAGAGTCACCTGCATGGGCTATTGACCGTCTTTCTATCCTTGCTCTCAAGATATATCACATGAAAGAGCAGGTTGAGCGCACAGATGCAAGTGCTGAGCATATTGCAAAATGTAAGGCAAAGCTCGACATTCTTCTTGAGCAGCAAGTTGACCTCTCAACAGCTATTGATCAGCTCCTTGCAGACATAGCAGCAGGCAAGAAATACATGAAGGTGTATCGCCAGATGAAGATGTATAATGATGCTGACACAAATCCTGTACTTTACGGGAAGAAATAAGCCTAAATTGTACATAGTAAATAGCTAAATAGTACATATTGAAGACACCTCACATTCTCATAATAAGATTCTCCGCCATTGGTGATGTAGCTATGCTTGTACCTGTGGTTAGCTCATTGGCAAAACAATATCCTAATCTTCGAATTACGGTATTGTCTCGCCCATTTGCACGTCCTTTTTTCGAGAATCTTGCTGATAATGTAGGTTTCATGGGTGCTGATCTTAAAGAGGAATACAAAGGTATTTCCGGACTTAATGCGCTTTATCGCAGACTTCAGGCAAAGCATTTCACGCATATAGCTGATATGCATGGCGTTCTGCGTTCTCATTACCTTCGTCTTCGCTTTGTACTGTCTAACTATAAAGTAGCACATATAGACAAGCATCGCAAGGAAAAGCGTGCTCTTGTAAATGAGGATAAGAGTAATTTCCACCAGTTATCCACATCTTTCCGCAACTATGCCGATGTACTTGAAAAACTCGGTTATTTTATAACTCCTGACTTCAGAAGCATATATGGAGAGGGTAGGGGAAATCTCCGACTTCTTTCTGAAACAATAGGTGAAAAGAAAACGTTCACCAAATGGATAGGTATTGCACCATTTGCAGCACATAAGGGTAAAATTTATCCTCTTGACAAAATGGAAAAGGTGGTGCAGATGATTATCAAAGCACATCCAAGCTGTCGTATATTCCTCTTCCACGGAAAAGGTGAAGAGGCTCAGAAGATGAAGGAATGGCAGGATAAATATCCACAAGTAACATCTGCTACTTCTACGCTAAAGGATATCAGTCAGGAACTTATCCTCATGTCACATCTAAATGTGATGATATCAATGGACTCAGGCAATATGCACCTTGCATCTCTCGTAGCTTGTCCTGTTGTCAGCATCTGGGGAGCTACCCACCGTTATGCTGGTTTCCTCGGTTGGAATCAGAGTGTGGAAAACGTAGTGGAACTTGACATGAAATGCCGTCCTTGCTCTATCTACGGCAATGTTCCTTGTCAGTATGGCAATTATAAGTGCCTTAATGATATTACACCTGAGAATATCTTTAATCGCGTAGAGAATGTTATTTTAGAATAACATATTATAATAATTGAGCATCATCTAATAATGTTTATACATAAAGCCGCTTATGGAATAATCCTTAAGCGGTTTTTTTATAAATTTACCCAATTTCCTCACAGTTTTCCACAGATTGTGGATAAACTATATGGAAAAGTATATGTAAAACCTGTTAATAACATGTTGAAATAAAGTGTAAAGGTAGTGGAAATACTGTTGATAGAAAACTAATAACTTGCCATTTATACACACCCATCATATATCCACAAAGCCCATAGTGGATAATCCACAGGTTATAAAACTTATATTAATGTGTTATCAATACACTTATTCATTTCCCATCTTATTGACTATGAGTGTCAAACATACAATATCCACATTTCCACACCACTTTCTTATTATCTTTTCTTATTTATTTTAATTTAAAACCTTTAATAAAATAATAAAGGATAAAAATAAATAGGAAAAAGAATAGCCCTCACAAAATTGCGAGGGCTTTCTATATGCTATTCCTGCTCTTTCAGCATTTCTATCATATCAGTAATGTTGCGTTGATGTTTTTTGAACATACGTGAGGAGAATATTAAAATAACTGTTAGACAAGAAAGAAATATAGTAGAATTAACACAGATGAAAAGACATGTTGGGAAGCCTTCATCAAACATGAAATAAGAGAAGCTATGCACATATAGCTCATATATAATCCATGGAATAAATATTGCACCCGTAAGCAAATCGGCTAACCTTATTCTTTGGTTATTTTTCTTCATGCTTATCAAAGTACTTATTATTTCCTTGACGCTCTTCTTTGAAATATCAATGGATTTCACGCGATTGGCTGACCAAAATTCTAAACCTGTGATTATTGAAATTGTTATAATTGCTATTAAAATAAATGCCAATGAAATATGGAATCTGTATTGTACGATACAAAGACCAGTAATTGCCATAGGAATACTAATTAACGAAAAATATCCATATCTGTTTATGCTATTTATTTTTTTGTTTATAGTATTCTTCTTAAGCAACTCCTCATCAAGCTTTAGTCGCTCATCGAGCTGCTTCTGGAGAGCTGCCATCTGGAGTCGCATCTCCTCAAGTTCCAAACTAGTGCCGTTATTTTCCATTGTTCATCTTTTTAAGCTGTTCTTTAATTCTGATTAATCTCACAGAGACATTCTTTGTAGTGATGCCCATAATCTCACCAATCTCATCGTATGGCATTCCGTCAAGCCATAACATTACTATGGCGCGATCAAACGGATTGAGCTGATGAATACGGTCATAGAGAAGCCTCACGTTGGCATTTCTATTAGTTTCATCACTATTCATTACGCTCTCCATATCAGCTGTTAGAGGGCATTCAGAAGAGTTTTTTCTCTTCTTCTTACGGTCGATGGTTATGCACGAGTTCATAGTAACTCGCCACACCCACGATTTGCATACATCATCTGCTGTTTTAAAGCCTCGCCAGAGATTGATAAGTGCCTCTTGCACCAAATCATCAGTCTCGTCAGGAGATTCTGCAAACATCATACAGACAGTATATACCGTATTCTTATACTCGCGAACGAGTTTGGTAAATCTTTCTTCCTGTTCAGTCATTATTATTGAAATTAAACTTTCTACTTATAGAAACGCAATTATTGTGGAAAAACTACATGTAGGTGTGGAAAAAAGTTGAAATAATAATTAACGCCTATTATATATAGGCGGAAAATGGGACTTACATGGGAGTCACAAGGGAACTACATGGGACTTATAAGGAAAAAAAGATTGTTTTCTTTGGAAAGTAAGGAAAAATTAGTATCTTTGCACTCATTATCAATATAACTTAAATCATAAAACTAAACTATGACAGGCTTAAAAGATTTCTCTCTTGAAGGAAAGAATGCGTGGATTACTGGTGCTGCCTATGGCATAGGCTTCAGTATTGCTGAGGCTTTCGTAAACGCAGGCATTAAGAATATAGTGTTTAATGTTCGTAGTGAAGAGGCTGTTCAGAAAGCTCTCGCTGCATATAAGGCTGCTGGCATTGAGAATGTGCGTGGCTATGTGTGTGATGTTACTGACGAGGTAGCTGTAAAGGAACTCGTTGATAAGATCCATAAGGAGGTTGGTCAAATTGATATTCTCGTAAATAATGCGGGTATTATCAAACGTATACCTATGCACGAGATGAAGCGTTCTGAGTTCCAGGAGGTTATCGATATTGATCTTGTTGCTCCTTATATCTGTTCTGCTGCCGTTATTCCTGAGATGATGGAGCGTAGGGAGGGTAAGATAATAAATGTATGCTCTATGATGTCAGAACTTGGTCGTGAGACTGTTTCTGCTTATGCAGCTGCTAAGGGTGGCTTAAAGATGCTTACCCGTAATATATGCTCAGAATATGGTGAGTATAACATCCAATGTAACGGCATAGGTCCTGGATATATTGCAACTCCTCAGACAGCTCCACTTCGTGAGCGTCAGCCAGACGGTAGTCGTCATCCATTTGACTCATTCATTTGTGCAAAGACTCCTGCTGGCCGTTGGCTTGATCCTGCTGAACTTGGTGGTCCTGCTGTTTTCCTTGCTTCAAAGGCTTCTGATGCCGTTAATGGTCATATTCTTTATGTAGATGGTGGTATCCTTGCATATATCGGTAAGCAACCAAAGTAATTAAGTCTTAAACGAAATATAAAAGCCAATAATGAATGTTCATTATTGGCTTTTTGTTATTGATATGATAATTAGTTCTAACTTCGCTATGCCTTCGCTCTTCCTCCGAACCAAACTCGATGAAGGTCCGTTCCAAAGCGAACAAAAAGCGGAGGTTCATCGAGTTTGGTTCGGAGGAACATAGGAATTACAACGGATTTACATGGGAATACTGAAGAAACACGTTAAATGGCATGTAAAATGTAATTTTTGGTGTTTATACAAATTTTTTTTGTCAATTAACCTTAAATAATCAAGTTTTAAGATATAATTTACTAATAAACATAGATTTTATTCATTTTTTTGAGAAATTCTAAGTACTTTTGCATCGAAATTTCGAAATTAGGATAAAATGAAATCAAAAATATCTATTTTCGCACTGTCTTTTGCTACGGTGTGTATGATGTCTTCGTGTCTTGGTGATAATGATGACACGGAAATTGTTTATTATGATGATACGGCTATTACGGGATTAACTCTCGGAACTCTGAAATATGCAGATAAAGCCGACACTATTAATGCAAGTGGATGTAAATTACAAATTGACCAATATTCAGGGACAATAACAAATGCTCCTGATTCATTGCCTGTTGGAACAAACTTAAAAGAGATAAAGTTTGCATCAGTATATGCTCTCAATGGTAATGTCAATAATGTTTACTGGAAGAGTGCGGTAAGTGATTCTATCACTCCTTTTAGTATGAAAGATACTCTTGATTTCTCTCAGCCAAGAGAATTATATGTATTTTCTTCTTCTGGAAATTTTGTAAAAAAATATACAGTTACTATCGTAGCTCATAAGGAGATTGCAGATACATTAATTTGGAACAAGCTTGATATTGACAATGATATTAAGAACTATTCTAGCGTAAAGACTGGAATTTGTAATAATAGTCTTGTAGTACTTGGTAAGACTGCCAGTGGTACAGAGCTTAAGACTCTTGTTGACGGCAGTTTGAAGAAGATGAGATCTTTCAGCGCTAATGCTACAATGACAACTGACGGCAATACTATTTATGTTACTGACGGTGGTGTAATATATTCTTCATCAGATGCAAAAAGCTGGAATACGGTATCAGCAGACGTGAAATCAGTTTTAGGTGTATGTGGCAAAGAGATGTTTGCCTTGTCGAAGGCCAATAAGCTGATGATGTCTCTTGATAACGGCGTTTCATGGAAAAATGACGATATTGACGATGATGCAAGGTATATTCCTTCTTCAGACATTAACTTTGTATCTTCTACAACGGAAAGTAATGCTGATGTAAAGCGAGCATTCGTGATAGGCAATTCTTCTGCTAATAGTAAGAAAGCAGAGGTATGGAGCAAGATTGTGGAGGATAATACAGAGAAAGACCAGTCTTGGATGTATCAGAAGTTTAATGAAGGCAACAGCTATTATCTTCCAAGACTCAGTAACCTTAGTGTTGCAGCATACGATGACAACTTGTTTGCCATCGGTGGTGAATGTGATAAGCTATACTACTCAATAGACTGTGGAATAAGCTGGCAGCAAAATAAAAATTTTAAACTTCCAAAAGATTTTTCTGCAACAGCTGCATCAATAGCAGTAGGTGATGACTACTTTATCTGGATTGTATGCACAGGCAGCGGTCAGGTATGGAAAGGTCGTCTGAACAAAATGGGTTGGGATAAGAAATAACAGCCTCTCAGAATTATGAAGCTTAGGTCACTCATAACTACAGCTATATTGTTTTCCTGCTCTGAAGTAATGGCGCAGGACGACCCAGAGTATCGTATGGAGTTTGGAGCTGGCTTAGGACTTACAACATACGAAGGGGATTTCAACGGAGGAATTCTGTCGGGAGAAAATACATCACCATCAGGCTCTGTAATACTCAGAAGGGTGATGAATCCTCGTTCGGCACTTCGCTTTGCACTTGGATTTGGTTCAATAAAAGGTTCTTCAAAGAATCTATCAACCTACTATCCAGATTTTAATACTAAACAGTATTCAGAATCAGCAAGAGAGCCATACGAGTTTAAGAATACCCTCGTTGATTTCAATGCGCTTTATGAGTATAACTTCTTTCCATATGGAACAGGAAGGGACTATCGTGGAGCAAAGAGATTAACGCCATTCATAGGAGTAGGACTTGGTTTCACATACGTGAACTGCAAGAATGGTACGATAGACTTGTCAGCTGTACCTGCCAAGGTAGTGAAGAGTTCATCAGACCTTTACGGTTCACCAGAAATGACAGGAAGTAGCGGAGTATTTACTGCAAATCTTCCAATAGCATTTGGTGTGAAATACAAGCTTGCAGATAGAGTTAATCTTGGTTTGGAGTGGATGATGCATTTCACGCTTTCAGATAAGCTTGATGGTGTTAAGGATCCATATCATATCTCAAGTACAGGAATATTCAAGAACACGGACAGTTACAGCAGTTTGCAGATATCTCTCACATATAGTTTCTGGGAAAAATGCAAGACGTGTTTAAAGGATTAATATAGAGTAAAGTAGAAAAAATATATATGTTAGATAAGACAAGAATTCCGCAACATATAGCCATCACTATGGATGGTAACGGACGTTGGGCTACGGAAAAGGGTAAGCCTCGAGCATATGGTCATCAGGCAGGTGTAGATACTGTTCGCAGAATCACATCTGAATGTACTCGACTTGGTGTGAAGTTTCTTACTCTATACACCTTCTCTACAGAGAACTGGAATCGTCCTGCAGACGAGGTAGCCGCACTCATGGGACTTGTCCTCACAAGTCTTGAGGATGAGATTTTCATGAAGAATAACGTGCGTTTCCGTGTAGTGGGCGATTTAAGTCGTATTCCTGTCGAGGTTAGAAAAAAGCTTGCTGAGACAGAGGAGCATACGGCAAAGAATGATGCTATGACTATGGTTGTGGCTCTCAGCTATTCTTCACGTTGGGAGATAACAAAGGCTATGGCTGATGTGGCACAGGAGGTGAAGGATGGAAAGCTCAAAGTTGAGGATATAACAGAGCAGACTGTTTCTGAACATCTGGCAACAAATTTCATGCCTGATCCTGAACTTCTTATTCGTACTGGAGGCGAGTTGAGGATAAGTAACTATTTGCTTTGGCAGATAGCATATTCAGAATTGTATTTCTGTGATACATATTGGCCAGACTTTATGGAGGAAGACCTTCATAAGGCTATTGAGGACTATCAGTCTCGTCAAAGAAGATTTGGCAAGACAGAGGCTCAGGTAGAAGAAAAAAATTGATAATTGAAAATTGATAATTAAAGATAAAATGCGTGAACTATTCAAGCGAAGAAATATACTTGTATTCTTCACTTTAAACTTTTCACTTCTAACAAGTTTCGCACAGGATAAGATTGTAAATCCTGATATAAGTTATGCGGGACAGGCACGCGAGTGTACTATCAAGGGTCTTGCCGTGAGCGGTGTAGATGACTATGAGGATTATATGCTTACCAGCATCTCTGGTCTGTCAATAGATCAGAAAATAGCCGTTCCTGGTAATGAGATTACAGATGCTGTGAAGCGTTATTGGCGTCATGGACTCTTCTCAGAGGTAAAGATTGCTGCTGACTCTATCGTTGGTGATGACATATATCTGCACATCTATCTCAGGACTCGTCCTCGTGTTTCTTCTATCAACTATATTGGTCTTAAAAAGACTGAGAAAACCGATATGGAGGAAAAACTGGGTCTGTTGAAAGGTTCACAGATTACTCCTAATATGATAGACCGCGCGAAGATTCTTGCAAAGAGATATTTCGATAACAAGGGTTTCAAGAATGCTGAAATTTTCATCCGTCAGCGTGATGATGTGAGTCAGAAGAATTATGTCATCCTTGATGTTGAAGTTGACAAGAAGGAGAAGACAAAGGTTCACAGCATTACTATTGATGGTAATGAGTATCTTACTGACAAGAAAATCAAGGGTGGTATTTTCACTAAGGGTGCATTGAAGAAAATCAATGAGGCTGGTAAGTTCTATTCTTTGTTCAAGTCAAAAAAATTTACTCCAGAGCGTTTTACTGAAGCTAAGAACGGTCTTATAGAGAAGTATAACGAACTTGGTTTCCGTGATGCTACTATCCTCAAGGATAGCGTTAGTCCATACGATGACCGTCACGTAAATGTATATCTTAAGGTAGAGGAAGGTCAGAAATACTATATCCGTAATATTACATGGGTAGGTAATACTGTTTATCCGTCTGAATATCTTGCAAGAATACTTAATATGAAGAAGGGTGACGTCTATAACCAGAAACTGCTTGGCAAGCGTCTTTCTGGGGATGAGGATGCCGTTGGTAATGAGTATTGGAATAACGGTTATCTATTCTATCGTCTTGACCCTACGGAAATAAATATCGTTGGTGATAGTATTGACCTTGAAATGCGTATAACAGAAGGTCCACAAGCTCATATCTCGCATGTTCGTATTAATGGTAATAATCGTCTGTATGAGAATGTTGTGCGTCGTGAACTTCGTACTAAGCCAGGTGACCTTTTCTCTAAGGAAGCACTTCAGCGTTCTGCACGTGAACTTGCTTCAATGGGACATTTTGATCCTGAAAAGGTTAATCCAGACATAAAGCCAAACCCTGATGATGGAACAGTAGATATTAACTGGGATCTTGAACAGAAGTCTAATGACCAGATTGAGTTCTCTCTTGGTTGGGGTCAGACTGGTATCATTGGTAAGATTGGTCTGAAGCTGAATAACTTCTCTATGGCTAATCTGTTCAATAAGAATAGTGAGCACAGAGGTCTCATGCCTATTGGTGATGGTGAGACACTTTCTTTAGGTGTACAGACCAATGGTACATACTATCAGTCATATAATATGGGCTATTCTACTGCTTGGCTTGGTGGAAAGCGTCCACTTCAGTTCTCTGTAAATGCTTTCTATTCAAAGCAGACAAGCGTGAACTCTTCATACTACAATCAGCAAACAATGCAAAACTATTATGGCTATTATGGTGGTTATAGTGGCTATGGTTATAATAGCATATATGAGAGGTCTATAGATCCTGATAAGTATATGAAACTGTTTGGTGCAAGTGCGGGTATTGGTAAGCGTCTTCGTTGGCCTGATGATTATTTCATGTTGTCAATGTCGCTTTCATATACACGATACATGTTGAATAAATTTGACTATTTCCTTGTAGAAACAGGTAACTGTAATAACCTTAGCTTGGGTGTTGATTTATCACGTGTTTCAACAGATAACCAGCTCTTCCCACGTCGTGGTTCTGAGTTTGATTTGTCTGTATCAATAACTCCACCTTGGTCAGCATTTAGTAATAAGGATTATAAGAACCTCGCTCTAGATAGAAATTCAAGTACATATCATCAAGAACAGCAGGAGAAGTATCGCTGGATTGAGTATCATAAGTGGAAATTCAAGAGTAAGACTTATACAGCCCTCACAAGTGGTGCAAAATGTTTCGTTCTCATGACACGTGTAGAGTTAGGTATTCTTGGTTCATACAACAAGTATAATCTGTCTCCATTCGAAACATTCTATATGGGTGGTGATGGTATGTCAGGCTATTCTACTGGTTATGGTTCTGAGACTATCGGTCTTCGTGGTTATGATAATGGTTCTCTCTCAACATCATCAAATTACGAGAGAATAGCGAAGGATGGTTCTAATGCGTTTAACACATCAGATAGATCGGTGTATAGCTCATATGCCTACGACCGTTTCTCACTTGAACTCCGTTATCCATTCATGCTTGGTAATACAACCATCTATGGTCTTACATTTGCAGAGGCAGGTAATGCATGGAGCGATGTGAAGTATTTCAATCCGTTCAGTATGAAGAAAAGTGCCGGTGTAGGTGTACGTATCTATCTGCCAATGGTAGGTCTGATGGGTATAGACTGGGCATACGGATTTGACAAAGTATATACTGGTGGAACTCAGCAAAGTATGCAAAGAGGTGGAAGTCAGTTCCACTTCATCCTTGGTCAGGAGTTCTAAACAAAACATAGGGAATTTCTCTATATCTTATAGGGAAATTTCTTTTGTTTAAAGACAAAAATTGAATAATTTTGCAATCGGTAATATTGCCAGTTATTAAAAAAAAAATTATGAAATCAAAAGTTCTATTAATAACATTGCTTTTAGGAATGCTTTCATTTGGTGTCAGTACCTCATGCAAAGCCCAGAAATTTGCTCTTCTTGATATGGAATATATCCTTAAGAATATTCCCGCATACGAGCGTGCTAACGAACAGTTGAACCAGGTTTCAAAGAAATGGCAGGCAGAGGTAGAGGCACTCAATCTTGAAGCATCTACAATGTACAAAAATTACCAGAACGAGGTTGTATTCCTTTCTCAGGAACAGAAGAAAGCAAAGCAGGAGGCTATAATGCAAAAAGAAAAGGAAGCCTCTGACTTGAAGAAGAAGTATTTCGGTCCTGAGGGTGAGCTTTTCAAGAAGCGTGAATCCCTGATGTCACCAATTCAGGAGGAAATATACAATGCAGTAAAAAGCATATCAGAATTGAGAGGGTATTCCATGGTTATAGATCGTGCTTCAGACAATGGTATGATATATGCTTCACCAAAGATAGATATCAGTAGAGAAGTGCTTGAAAAACTTGGATATAACGTTCAATAATGCGTTGGATTATTAATAATTCACAATATTTTACTGATAATGGCGAATAAATTTTGATGTTTCGCGCTTTTATACTAACTTTGTAGCCGGTTTTCATTAGGAATGACCGGATATTATCCGGATTATCCGGAAATAAATAGAAAAAAATAAACAATAATAAAACGACAAAGAAAATGAAAAGACTTATCATCATTATGATGCTCTTTGCTCCAATGGCTGTAATGGCACAGAAATTTGGACATGTTGATTCACAGAGCATAATGACTACACTCCCTGAGATTGCAAAGATCAATGGCGAGCTTCAGGCTACTGCCCAGCAATTTGAGAACGAACTCAAGGCTATGCAGGACGAAATTCAGCGCAAGGCTGACGAGTACGATAAGGCAAAGGCTACTATGAATGCTACAACTCAGAAGGAAACAGAGGCTTCTCTTCAGGAGATGTATCAGAAGATGCAGCAGACATACGCTCAAAATCAGCAGGAACTCCAGAAGCAGCAGCAGGAAAAGATGGCTCCTGTATATCAGAAGGTACAGACTGCTATCCAGAACGTAGGTAAGGCTGGTCAGTACACTTATATCTTCGAGCAGAGCGCTGCCCTCTATGTTGGTGCAGGTTCAAAGGATGTTACAGCTGAGGTAAAGGCTGAACTTAACAAGCTTAAGTAAACGACATACGACATACAGGGCAGGTCACTTCAGTCGAAAGTCTGAAGACCTGCCCTTTTTTGTTTTTATGCTTGGTGTTTAGAGATTAGTGCTTAAAGATCATGAAAAAATATCTACTTCTTTTATTTGTATTTTTTATAATGCTTCCTATCAGCGCACAGCAGATAAGAATCGGTTATTTCAGTTATGATGCTGTGCTCAAGGCAACACCTGACTATGTAAGTGCTAAGGCAAACATGGAGAGTCTGAGAAAGCAATATGACTCAGAGATACAGTTTGCAGAGAAGGACTTCAATGAAAAATATGAGAACTTCATTGAGAATATAAATGGTATGGCATCTGCTATACGTGAGAAGCGTCAGAGTGAACTGCAGAGTATATTAGAGCGTAACATAGCTTTCAAGCAGGAATCAGAGAGACTTCTTGCAAAGGCTGAGGAAGAAGCATTGACTCCACTTCGCAATAAGCTTGATAATGCTATCAAGGCTTTAGGTAGTGAGAACAATTATATTGTTATCCTCAATACCGATAATAACGCTGTTCCATATATAAATCCTATGATGGGAGAGGATGTGACAGAAATACTAATCGATAGAATTAGATGATAAAAGGAGATAAAACCCCTGGACCTATAGGAGTCTTTGATTCCGGTTATGGTGGACTGACCATACTGCAGCAGTTGCGTAAACGACTACCGCAGTATGATTTTCTGTATTTAGGGGATAATGCCAGAGCACCTTACGGACCGCGTTCATTCGATGTTGTATATCAGTTCACAAGAGAAGCCGTACTGAAACTATTCGACATGGGATGTAAACTTGTAATCCTTGGTTGTAATACAGCTTCTGCAAAGGCACTTCGTACTATTCAACAGAACGATATCCCTCTTGTTGATCCTGAAAGGCGTGTGCTTGGTGTAATACGTCCTACGGTAGAGGTTATTGGAAACATCACAAAGAAGCGTCATGTTGGTCTTGTAGCTACTGAAGGAACCGTCCGTAGTGAGAGCTATACACTTGAGATAAAGAAGTTCTTTCCGGATATCAAGGTAACAGGACAGGCTTGTCCTCTATGGGCTGCTATTGTTGAGGCTGGAGAAGCAGAAACAGAAGGTGCGGAATACTTTGTAAGGAAGAGAATAAATCAGCTTCTTGAGAAAGATAGTGAGATAGATACTATATTATTAGGTTGTACCCACTATCCTCTTCTTATGAACGCATTACGGAAATCTGTACCGGAAGGAATAAAAATAGTACCACAGGGAGAATATGTGGCAGCAAGTCTTGAAGATTATCTGAACCGTCATAAGGAGATGGATGAAAGATGTTCTAAGAACGGAGAAATATCATATTATACAACAGAAAACCCTGAAAGATTCAAGGAATGTGCTGCTATGTTTCTCCATGAGGATGTAAATGTGAAAAGAGTGGAACTATAGGCAAAAACATAATAAAATCGTGCAGAATACAGCAATTTACTATCAAAAAGTAAAGTTTTGTAAGCGAAAATTTGTATTTGTCAATAAAAATATGTACTTTTGCAACAGATTGTAATAAATTACAGGAAAAAAGAAGAAAATTATAACTCATAAATATAACAAAAGCATTTATGGCAGAACAATTAGAAGTTAAGGAGTTGGACCAGGTTGTTGTCCGCTTTTCAGGTGATTCCGGTGACGGAATGCAGCTTGCAGGTAACATTTTCTCTACAGTATCTGCTACCGTAGGTAACAGTATCTCAACATTCCCAGATTATCCCGCTGATATTCGCGCCCCACAAGGCTCGCTTACTGGTGTATCAGGTTTCCAGGTACACATTGGTGCAAGCAAGGTATATACCCCTGGTGATGAGTGTGATGTTCTTGTAGCCATGAATGCTGCTGCTCTCAAGACTCAGTACCGCTATGCTAAGCCAAACGCAACTATCATCATCGATACTGATTCATTCGGTGAGAGCGACCTCAAGAAGGCTGCTTTCGAGACTCAGGACTACCTCGGTGAGATGGGTATCGACCCAGACCGTGTTATCCAGTGCCCTATCACAACAATCGTGAAGGAGGCTCTTGCTGATACAGGCATGGATAACAAGGCTATGCTCAAGTGCCGTAATATGTTCGCACTTGGTCTTGTATGCTGGCTCTTCAGCCGTGACCTCGACCTCGTTGCTAACTTCCTCCGCGAGAAGTTCGCCAAGAAGCCTGCAATCGCTGAGGCTAACATCAAGGTTATTCAGGCTGGTTATGACTACGGTCACAACACACATTCTTCAGCAACTAACGTTTACCGTATAGAATCAAAGGAGAAGACTCCTGGACGCTATATGGATATCACAGGTAACAAGGCAACAGCCTATGGTTTCATCGCTGCTGCTGAGAAGGCTGGACTTAAGCTCTATCTTGGTTCTTACCCTATCACTCCTGCTACAGACGTTCTTCATGAGCTTTCTAAGCACAAGTCTCTTGGTGTGACTACTGTTCAGTGTGAGGATGAGATTGCAGGTTGTGCTTCTTCTCTTGGTGCCGCATTTGCAGGTGCTCTCGCAGTAACAAGTACATCAGGTCCTGGTATCTGTCTTAAGTCTGAGGCTATGAACCTTGCAGTTATCATGGAGCTTCCTATTGTTGTACTCGATGTACAGCGTGGTGGTCCTGCTACTGGTCTCCCAACAAAGTCTGAGCAGACTGACCTCCTTCAGGTTCTCTTCGGCCGTAATGGTGAGTCTCCAATGCCAGTACTCGCTGCTACAAGCCCAACAGACTGCTTCGATGCTGCTTTCCAGGCTTCAAAGATTGCCCTCGAGCACATGACTCCTGTATGTCTCCTCACAGATGCATACGTAGCTAACGGTTCAGGTGCATTCAAGCTCCCTGACCTTGCTAAGATGGATGCTATCAACCCTCCATACGTTCCAGAGGAATTGAAGGGTAAGTGGACTCCTTATATGCGTGCTGAGAATGGTACTCGTTATTGGGCTGTTCCTGGTCGTCAGGGCTTCGAGCATATCCTCGGTGGTCTTGAGAAGGACGACAAGACAGGCGCTATCTCTACAAACCCAGAGAACCACGACCTTATGACACGCAAGCGTCAGGCTAAGATCAATAACATTCAGGTTCCTGACCTCGAGGTTGTAGGTGATGTTGATGATGCACAGCTCCTTATCGTAGGTTTCGGTGGTACATACGGACATCTCCACGCTGCAATGGACGAGATGCGTGCTGCTGGCAAGAAGGTTGCCCTTGCACACTTCAAGTTCATCAACCCACTTCCAAAGAATACTGCTGAGGTACTCAAGAAGTATCCAAAGGTAGTTGTGGCTGAGCAGAACATGGGTCAGCTCGCTGCTTGGTTGCGTATGAAGGTTGATAACTTCGTACCTGCACAGTATAATGAGGTTAAGGGACAGCCATTCAAGGTTAATGAGCTTGTCGCTGCATTTAACAAGATCATAGGTTAATATAAACTAGCAACTCTGGAAATACTAGAAAGTCTAGGATAAAAAGAAACCACAAAAAAAGCATAACAAAATGGCATATACAGCTAACGATTATAAGAAAGGACAGCCACGTTGGTGTCCTGGATGCGGTGACCACTTCTTCCTCGCATCACTCCACAAGGCAATGGCAGAAATCGGCGTTGATCCTTGGAACATAGCAGTTATATCAGGTATCGGATGTTCTTCACGTCTGCCTCACTATATGGCTACATACGGCATGAATACTATTCACGGTCGTGCTGCAGCTATTGCTACAGGTGCAAAGATTGCTAATCCTGACCTCAGCGTATGGCAGATCTCAGGTGATGGTGACGGACTGGCTATCGGTGGTAACCACTTCATCCACGCTAACCGTCGTAACATCAACCTCAACATGATCCTTCTCAACAACCGTATCTACGGTCTTACAAAGGGTCAGTATTCTCCAACCTCTCCACGTGGCTTCGTAAGTAAGTCTTCACCTTACGGTACTGTTGAGGATCCATTCCGTCCAGCAGAGCTCTGTTTCGGCGCTCGTGGCCATTTCTTCGCTCGTACTGTAGCAACTGACGGTAAGCACACAGTTGAGGTTCTCAAGGCTGCAAATGCGCACAAGGGCGCTTCTGTAACCGAGGTTCTCCAGAACTGTGTTATCTTCAACGACGGTACACATGCTGCTGTGTATAACTCAGCAGGTCGTGCAGAGAACGCTATCTACGTAGAGCACGGCAAGCCATTGATCTTCGGTAAGGATCGTGAGTTTGGACTTGTTCAGGAAGGTTTCGGCCTCAAGGTTGTAAAGATTGGCGAGAACGGCATTACAGAGAATGATATCCTTGTTCACGACGCACATTGTGAGGACAACACCCTCCAGCTCAAGCTCGCTCTTATGGGCAACGGCGACGGATTCCCAGTAGCACTTGGTGTTATCCGTGATGTTGAGGCTCCAACCTACGATGACTGTGTTACTGCACAGATTGAAGAGGTCAAGGCTGCTAAGAAGTACCACAACTTCGCAGAGCTTCTTGAGACCAATGATATTTGGGAAGTAAAGTAAGATTTTTTCTTTAAGATAATTCTTAAAATATGAGTAATTTGCACGCACAATTGTTTGTGTGTGCAAATTTTTATATTGAATTGTTAAAAACTTAACAAATTTTATCTTTTTTTGAAGAAAATGTGCTCAAAATAGATTTTTTTTTGTACTTTTGCAAAGGAAAAATGGAGTTCCCTTGGGTTAATATGGCATTTTTATTCACCCATGATGAGGGTCTCCATATATTTTTGACTGAATATGATTGAACGTTTTTTATCCTCGGGCAATCGAGTTCGTTAAAGAACTACCAAAATCATAAACGGCAAATTTGAAGTGTAGGAATATACGGAAAATAAGGAAGTAGTTGCTATGAAAGCGTAATAATAGACAGTAAAGCAAGGAATCCTGCCGTTCTATTAGATAAAAGGTATTCTGTAAGTTCTCTTCAGGGTAACGATAAGAATCTACTTTTGTAAAAGAAAATAGACCTTTTTCGTTAAGTCGTTAATGGCGAAAGGCAAGACTCAAAAGTCTATAGCCTTTAATTCTTGCGGAGAAAAAGTAAGTACGAAGGAATTAATAAACGGATAACAAAATAACATTTAGTAAAATTAAAAATGAGAAATTCTAAACCAAAGAATTTTGCCGCACTTCTCAAGAAGTATGAGGCTGAGAAATTCTATCTTAATCCAGATGTTTACATCGAAACACTGGCACGTGACATGAATAGTAACCGCACATATCTCAGTGCATATCTCCATAAGGAAAGGGGAACATCTTTCACAGCATATGTAAACGACCTCCGTCTTCAGGAGGCTATGCCACTTCTCGAGAAGGGCACAAAGCGTGCAAGTGAGATCGCATTCCTCGTAGGCTTCAGCAGCGAGTACACATTCCGTCGTATCTTCAAGGAGAAGATGGGTTGCACTCCACGCGAGTATTCTCTTAAGATGAGAAAGGCTTAATCTGAGTTTTTCAAACTCAGGAGTATATAATTACCATAATCCCGCTCTCAGCGCATTTATAATGCTTACCGAGAGCGGGATTTATCTGTTATATAGGTTTATTTAGCGTCTTCGACTATTTTCTTTCCCTTTTCTATATATTCTTTCTGGATTTTATTGCCATCCATAGCCTTTTGTATGGTTTCTTTCATCGCATTATTCTTTTCAAGAGGATTAACAACCTTCTTCAGTTTAACCGAACCTATTATCTTATCTCCATATTTCTGAGCTTCATCCCATTGATTTGAATAGAAATTCTCATTGAAATAGATTACGATATGTGAGTCCTCAAGATATGTCACATACTGTTTCTGAATGATTGTGTCATTATCCACAGCGTTGGCAAAATAAAGGATTGAAGAAGGATAGCCTCCAACCTCTACGCTGTCGGTTCTTTTAATAAGCTCGGCATTTGCACCACTCAAAGCCCTTGCAGCTATTGCCATTTCGGTAGCCTCATTAACATTTTTCCATTGAATAGGCATGAATGTCTTGACAATGTGGAACCATACAGGCGCATTATGTGAATATATTTCCACCTCATTTTGCATAGAATCCAGTCCCAACCAACCGGAATCATCAACCTCCCATCCACTTGGCATAGCTATAGAGAAAAGCTCATTCTCGTATTTCACGGGCAATGGATCTGTTGTCGTATTATTATTACGATTTGGTCGGGTACATGCAACTGTCATAGCAACAGCACATAACACAAAGATGATTTTCACGAAGTCTTTCATGTTGTCAATAATTTTTCAACTTTTAAAGTAAATAGACCCTCTAAATCCCCCTTAAAGGGGGACTTTGAAGGCGATAGCGGCTCTCCCCCTTTAAGGGGGAGCGGGGAGAGGGTCTGTTTTTATTTTTTGCAAAGTTACAGCAAATAAGTGATAATCGTATAACTTTAGCAATATTTTTTCATTTATCAGACGAAAAAGAAAAATCACTATTCATAATTCATTTATATGTACCTCCCAAGTAAGTCCGTTGCAAGTCCGTTGTAAGTCCCATTTACCTCCCATTCAGCCCTCTACTAAGGAACGGACTAGAAGCGAAGGAAAAGCGAAGGAGAAGCGGACCAGAAGTAAGTGAAAAGTGAATAGAGAAAAGTGAAAAATACAACCACAGATATTCGGGATTTATTCGCAAGCTCATCAAGCTAAAGCAAGTTAAGGATGTTAATCACGAGCGTAAGCAAAAAATCCCTTTAATCTATGCAATCTGTGTTCGAAAAAAAATTAATGTCATAATTAACGTTTTAATTTGTGTCATAATTAATGTTTAGCCGTAAGGCTTTTTCTTGCAACATTAATTGGACGTTAATTGAGACATTAATTAAAACAATAATTTCCGTGTATTCTGTGTTCAAAATAATTTTTTGAGAAAGATTTTGAATAGGGGGTTTCACCCATACGGTTTAACGGGTATAACTAATTGAAAATCAGGGAATAAAGAAGGGTGAAACCCCATTCTAAAAAATACCTTATTTTTAGAGGGGGTTTCACCCTATGTAAGTAATTGATAATCAATACGTAAAACCCCGAAAATTGCAAGGGTGAAACCCTCCTATCTAAAAACTTTTGATTTTTTTACTTTCACCGCTACACCAACGTTTTTTCTGCCGTTCAACACTTGGTGTAATACTCTTGGCTAGATAAAATGAAAAAGTTTTTGAAGGTGAGTATTACATCTTTGTTAGATTGAGTGTATATTTCGACTGATTATCAACACGTTAAGCGTGGTGTAATACCCTTGAGAGTATTACACCAATTCGGGGTATTTGGTGTAATAGTGGTGTAATACTTTCGGGAGTATTACACCAATGATAAAACCTTATTAATCAGGCTTTTAATATACTCAAAACCGCAAAGATGTAATACTATGCGTTGAAAACTTTTTTATTTTTTACTCTGAGGGTATTACACCTACTCCAGGAAATTACAAAAGACTAACGGCTACTCTTTTTCCAAGACCGCCAAATATTCGTGATAGAGTTGACAATTGTATATCAGTCCTGCCATTCTCTACACGCGAGATAAAACTTTTCTTTGTCCCTATCTTTTGCGCTAACTCTTCCTGAGTCATTCCCGCTTTCTTGCGTTCAAGTTTCAAGCGTTCACCAATAATGAACGCATCACAACTGAGTTCAAAAGCATCACGCTCTGGTGTGCCAACCTCACCAAAGTCCTCTGCTATCATATCCTCTATTGAACCACATCCTATTTTCTTCAATTCCTCTTGTGTCATCGTTAATATGCTTTATTAATATTCTGGAGTTGTTTTGGCTGTAAAGTTAACGAATTAGTAAACAATATCCAAATTTTTAATAATAATTCTTCACAAAACCATAGAAAAAGACAAAAGGGGCGCCCTCGATTTGTATGAGAGCGTCCCCTAAAGTTTTTAGATATTGTATTCTTTTTGTCAATTACTTGACGACAACTTTCTTTCCGTTCTTGATATAGATACCTGCTTTCAAAGCATTTTTATTAACCATTCTGCCGTTCAAGTCATAGACAAATGATTTGTCATTAGTGATTTGTAATTTTTTGATGCCTGTTGAAATGGTTTCATCATCAAAACTGCTAATAATCCTAGCATTTGTATTATTCTTTGTAAGAACAACGTATGCACGATATGGAGCAACGCTTGCAGAAGCCCAAACACTACCATCCGCGTTGAAGGTATTGGCATTAGCAGGAGAAGCCTGTTTGTATGTACCAGAGAAATTGATAGCATAGTTACTATTCTCACTCATGATACCGTTGTGGTCGTTGAAGTTATATGTACGAACCACACTTGTTTTTACTGCAGGCATTTCCTGGTCATAGCTGACTGGCAATGCATTCTTTATCTCTACCTTATTATCCACAGCTAATAAAGCCAAGAAAGGAGTACCAGCAGAAATCATCTTGTCCTCCTTATAGAAACCGATACGCAAAGTATTTGCATCGGTATTATAGAGTGCAATTCCCAAAGGTACATAAACTGCTTTAAACTGAGCGTCATTAGGATCTACAGCAAATGGTAGACAGAATGAAGCATAATAGTCTTTGCTAATAGCATCACCCTCACGCACGTAAGTCACAGTTTTTTCCTTGTAATATCCTTTTGCAATCTCAACCATGTTATCAGAGATAGTAATCGACTCTGCTGGTGTTTGGACTGTAGAGTATGTAGTCTCATAGATATTCAAGAAATCCATCCAACCATGAGCATATTTGTATGCATCAGCCGTCCCTTCTGGTACAAATAACTTTGCATGTTGAGTATTCATTCCCGTAAAGGCGTCATCTGCTTTTGGAGGTGCTGCATTTAAAGAATATATTTCCCTTATACCATAACAATTAGCTAATGCGGAACTACCAATACTTGTTACGCTATTAGGAATTGTGATAGAAGTAAGACCATTACATTCTGCGAATGCAGAATTCCCGACACTTGTCACGCTATTAGGGATTGTGACAGAAGCTAGCCCCGAACATTTACAGAAAGCAGAATTGCCAATACTTGCCACACCATATGGAATTGTGATAGAGGTTACATTTGTATTTCCATAAATGAAATATGCAGGAATTGCCTCCACGTCATTTCCAATGGTGACAGTCTTTATTGAAATTGGAAAAGACAAAATAGTGTTAGATGTAGACAACATAGCATTTTTGGCATTATACTTAAGGTCAACCAAATTGTCACAGCCAGAGAATGCTCCACCATCGATACTTGTCACGCTACTTGGAATTGTAACAGAGGTAAGACCTTTACAGTCAGAGAATGCAGAAGTTCCAATACTCGTTACACCTTCAGAAATAGTAACGGAGGTAATACCACTACAGCCAGAAAATGCAGAATTCCCGATACTTGTCACGCTATTAGGGATTGTAACAGAGATAATACCACTACAGCCAGAAAATGCAGAATTCCCGATACTTGTCACGCTATTAGGGATTGTAATAGAGGTAAGACCACTACAGTTTCTAAAAGCAGCTTCTCCAATATTCGTCACATTTTCTGAAATAGTAACTGAGGTAAGACCTGAGAAGCCGTTAAATATATTCTTGGGAATATTCTTCATACTTATAGACACAGAAGTCAGGCTGTGACAACCTGAGAAAGCATAAGCTCCAATACTCGTCACAGACTCTGGGATAGTAATCGAAGTGAGACCTGAGCAACCAGAGAAAGCAGAACTTCCAATACTCGTTACGGAATTTGGGATTGTTATTGAGGTTAGCCCCGAACACGAATTGAAAGCGGAACTTCCAATACTCGTCACAGAATTACCAATAGTGGCAAACGTGAGACCTGAGCAACCTGCGAAAGCCATATTTCCAATACTCGTCGCACCTTCTGGAATAATGACCGAGGTGAGACCTATGCAATCAGAGTTTTTGCAAAATACTGTATACCAATAAGATGCACCTATAAAGGTAGAAAAATGATTTTGGTAGTTTCTTGAGCATTAGAACGAGGCGAAGATTTAACAAAATTAAATTTTTTTATGACCCCGCGTAAGTGTTAATTGGGCGTGCACACACATTCTACAGTTACATCAATTTGCTATTATAGATGATTGAAGAAATTTGCATATGTACTCAGTGGAAATAGTTATAAAGTATGCAATCTTAACATCTACAACCATATGTAATTTTACTTTTGATGTAATGTTCCAAGGGGATCTTGCAAGTGAAATGTCAGACAATGTATTTCATGTAAAGATGCATTACTGAAAGTATAGTCACTATTTGAATGAATCTTCTGAAGATCTTTTCTGGGAGTAGTTTAACGATGCGGATTCCAATAAGTGAACCGATACCGATAACTGGTAACATCACGAGGTTAAGCTGTAAAGAATCCCATGTGGAAAGTAGATTCTGCGTGGGAAAGTAGATTCTGCGTGGGAAGATGTTGTTTTCCTCAAAGGAAAACGGTGTTTTCTTTCATAGAAAACGATAGACTTGTAGTTAGACTTTAAGAGATAGATTAAAATAATAAACTACATCTGGATGCTTTTTTATGGAGGGCTTTGATGCAAATTAAAAAATTCTAATTTGGCATGAAAGCCTTCTAATTGAATTTTTAGGCTTGTTTCATGGATATGCAGTACTTTTGCAGCCATGAAATCATTTAAATATTACTATCTGGTTATTTTTAATTTGACATTTGCTTCTGCTTACGGGCAGAACAAGTGTATGACTATGGCTGATGTTGATAGCGCTGTAGTACGTCATAATCTACAACTACGTACATCACATCTGAATATAGATGCTGCTGAGGGACAGTTGGCCCAAGCGAGAAAGTACGAGAATCCTGAAGTGCAATTGATGCATAATATTCAGAATCCAGTGAATAAACGATGGTTTGATACCGGTTATGAAGGACAGACCGACATTCAGGTTTCACAGCCGATAGCCATCGGCGGGCAGCACAGAAGTCGTGTGAAACAGGCTAAGGCCGCTTTGGATGCATGTATGGCAGAATATGAGTCAGAAAAACTTGATGTCAAGTCAAACGTGCATAATATTTTTATTGACCTCTATTATACCCAACAGAAACTGAAGGTTTATGACAAGGAAATAGCCTCGTTGGAAAAGATATATCATGCATATGAGCAACAATCAGAAAAGGGGAATGTTTCGAAAATGCAACTATTCCGTATAAGTGCCATGATAAGCGAACTGTGTGCAGAACAGGCATCGCTGATGATGACCAGGGCTGATTTGCAAAAAGAACTGAATCTGCATATCAATATGTCGGAAGACTCTCAGATCGTAGTTGAGATGGATGAAGAAGACATGCTTCGCTATGTGACGAATACACTGGCTAAGTTGACGCCCTTTGTGACTCATCAGGATAAAAACTCATTATCTGCTTTGTTGAAGCAACATCCAGTTATGGCCCAGATGGCATACCAGCAAAAGAAGTCGCATGAGGCTGTGAAAATAGAAAAGGCAGAAGCTCTTCCACATATCACTTTGAATGGAGAATGGGACAAGAATGGCAGCATTGGTCATAATTTCTTTGCCGTCGGTGCCACAGTCTCAATCCCATTGTGGAACAGAAATAGAGGAAACATTCGTACTGCTAAGGCGCAATATGCCCAATCAGTATTGGAGCGAGAGGCCAAAGAGAAAGAACTGATGGAAACGGTTATGATGCATTATAATACGACGAAAGTGATGCTGAAACTGGTTGAGGATCTGCAAGATAAACTCTCGACAGACTTAGATCAGTTGTTGACTGCTGCAGAAGATCAGTTTATGAAACAACATATCTCGGTGATAGAGTTTGTAGACCTGTATGGCAGTTTCCGAGAGACCTTGTTCCAATTAGCGGATTCCAAGGCCCAACTTATGAAAAGTAATGAAGAACTTAATAAATATATAATAGGATAATGAAGAAAGGTGTGATAATGATGGCTGGTATTCTGTTGTTGACTGCTTGTAACGATAAAAACCAGCAGGCCGATGTAGAGAAACAGATGGCAGAAATAGAGAAACAACAAGTGACTTCCACAGAACCAGTGGTGCTGGGAAATATCGACGATGAACTGATACTTAATGGTGATGTGATGTGCGACGAAGCCTTGGTGCGCAAAATCTTTGTACCCTGTACGGGTAGGGTGAAGGGGGTTACTGCAGAGGTTGGTGATAGGGTAAACAAGGGACAGTTACTAGCCACTGTGTATAGTGAGGGGGCTGCCGACTATATAAAAAGTCTGAACGATGCTGAGACGGAACTGCGTTTGGCGCAACGTGAGTATGATATGCAGGTCGACATGCATAGTGCGGGTATGGCTTCTGATAAGGAACTGACAGAAGCACGCGAACGTGTTCACATGGCGAAAGCAGAATACACGCGTCTGCAGGACGTGGCAGCTATCAATGGTTATAGCCATCAATCGGAAGCCAAGTTGATAGCTCCCATTTCGGGTTATGTTATCAATAAAAACATATATAATGATTCGTATGTGAGCGAAGACAATAATAATGAAGCAGCAATAGAAATAGCGGATTTGCGAACGGTATGGGTTATTGCTGACGTATATGAAAGTGACATTGCCAAGGTGCATCAAGGGGCCAGTGCCACAATAACAATGATGGCATATCCCGACATGAAATATAAAGGCAAGGTAGATAAAATATACAGTGTACTAGACAGTGAGAGCAAGACCTTAAAGCTGCGTATTGTCTTGGACAATCCTGAAGGAAATCTCAAGCCAGGCATGTTTGCCTGTGTGCATGTCAGTATGTCAGACCATAGTCAGAAGATGCCCGTAGTACCTTCTTCAGCCGTTATCTTTGATGGTGGACACAACTATGTAATGGTTGCAACAGGGAAAGATATTTATGAGCGTAGAGAAGTTGATATAGCCCATGAATCTACGGGCTATAGTTTTCTGAAGTCTGGGGTAAATATCGGTGAAAAAGTGGTCACCAAGAATGCATTGTTGTACTTTAACGCAGATACAAGTCATGAATAAACTAATAGATTCTATCATATCATTCTCACTAAAACGTAAATACCTGATACTTTGCCTGACTATGGTGGTCGTGGCTCTGGGGGTATTTAGTTTTAGGAATACGCCAGTAGATGCATTCCCTGATGTGACAAATACCAAGGTTACCATTATCACACAATGGCCTGGCCGTTCGGCAGAAGAAATAGAGAAGTTTGTCACAATCCCCATAGAGATTGCGATGAACTCGGTTCAGAAGAAGACAGATATACGCAGTACCACCCTTTTTGGATTGTCGGTAGTCACAGTGGTATTTGAAGACCATGTTGATGACGAGTTTGCACGTCAGCAAGTGTACAACATGATAAATGATGCCGATCTCCCTGAAGGCATAGCCCCTGATGTGCAGCCATTGTCGGGGCCTACAGGTGAGATATTCCGATACACACTGTCAAGTGATCAGCGTAGTGTGCGCGAATTGAAAACACTGCAAGACTGGTTGATAGAACGCAAACTGCGTAGCGTGCCTGGCGTTGCAGATATCGTCAGTTTTGGAGGTGAAGTGAAAAGCTATGAGGTGAGCGTCAATCCAAACCAACTGGCAACTTATGGTATCAGTAGTCTGGAACTGTTTCAGGCTATAGCCAATAGTAATGTGAATGTGGGTGGTGACGTTATTGAACGGAACTCACAGGCTTATGTGGTGCGAGGTATCGGCCTGATTAACAACACTGAGGAAATAGGCAATATCGTTGTGAAGAAGATCAACGGAACACCTATTCTGGTGCGCCATCTGGCCAAGGTACATGAATCCTGTCAACCCCGTTTAGGACAGGTAGGCCGTGAAAATGAAAACGATGTTGTTGAGGGTATTGTGGTAATGCGAAAAGGAGAAAATCCTGAGCAGGTTATTGCAGCTCTGAAAGACAAGATTACAGAGATACAAGACGAGGATTTGCCCAAGGATGTGCATATAATGCCATTCTATGATCGTGAAGACCTGGTGAATCTGAGCATCAATACCGTTTTCCATAATGTCATAGAGGGTATTCTTCTTGTAACCCTTGTAGTATTCCTTTTTATGCGCGACTGGCGTTCTACGGTTATCGTGGCCAGTGTTATTCCATTGGCACTGCTCTTTGCTTTCATCTGTCTGCATCTGAATGGCATGAGTGCCAATCTTCTTTCGATGGGTGCCATTGACTTTGGTATTATTATCGACGGTGCCGTGGTGATGGTTGAGGCTTTGTTCGTTGTGCTATCCTCCCAAGCTCGTAGTATCGGTATGGAAGCATTCAACAGGCGTAGCAAGATGGGAGTAATCCGTACTACCGCCCGTGGTAAGGCTAAGTCGGTATTCTTCTCGAAACTGATTATTATCACAGCTTTGTTACCAATATTCTCGTTTCAGAAAGTAGAGGGCAAGATGTTCTCTCCGCTAGCCTATACATTGGGATTTGCTTTGCTTGGTGCCTTGATCTTCACACTGACTCTTGTGCCTGTGCTATCATCGATGATGCTTAGAAAGAATATAGCTGAGAAGAAGAATCGTTTCATGGAATGGATTTACAGACACTTTGATGCATTCTTCATACTCTGCCACCGTCACAGAAAGCGTACTATTGCCATTGCATCTGCTTGTATGGTGGCAGGCATCTCGGCTTTTGTCTTTTTGGGTTCAGAATTCCTGCCGCAGATGAACGAGGGCTCAATCTATGCACGTGCTACACTTCCTCAGAGTGTATCGCTTGAGGAAAGCGTGAAGTTGGCTAATAGGTTTAGAACAATCTTGCGTTCGTTCCCAGAAGTAAGCCAGGTGATGACTCAAACTGGGCGCCCCAATGATGGTACTGATGCAACAGGTTTCTATAACATAGAATTGTTTGTAAAGATGAATCCGGAAAGCGAGTGGAAAACGGGTCGCAGCAAAGAACAGCTGGTGGAGGATATGAATAAACGACTGAGCGTATATCCCGGTATAGATTTTAACTTCTCACAGCCTATATCCGACAATGTAGAAGAAGCGGTTAGTGGCGTGAAGGGGGCTATCGTTGCCAAAGTATATGGTAATGACTTGCATGAGACAGAACGCATAGTCGAAGAGATATATAAAGTCATGAAACCTATCCGTGGTATTGCTGATTTAGGAGTAATACGCAATATCGGACAGCCTGAACTGCAAATCAATATTGATGAAGACAGACTGGCTCGTTATGGTGTGAGCAAGGATGATATTCAAAGTATTATCGAGATGGCTATCGGTGGCAAGGCTGCATCGCAGGTATATGAAGAGGAGCGTAAGTTCAATCTGGTAGTGCGTTATGACAAACCATTCCGTGATAATGAAGAGAGTATCGGTAAGATAAAAGTACCAACAGACAACGGTCAGATGATTCCTATCAGTGAACTGGCTAACATCAAGACGATTACTGGTCCGCTTATCATTTATCGGGAGAACCATACACGTTATTGTGCGGTGAAATTCTCCGTGCGTGACAGAGATATGGGATCGGCTGTAGATGAGAGTCGTATGAAGGTAGAACAGAACATTAAGTTGCCTGCAGGCTATAAAATTGAATGGAGTGGCGATTTTGAGAACCAGAAGCGTGCCACCAGTCGCTTAGCTCAAGTGGTGCCCATCAGTATCCTGCTGATCTTTGGTATCCTGTATGTGCTCTTCGGCAATGCCCGTGATGCTGCACTGGTATTAAGCAATGTTCCATTTGCAGCAGTAGGCGGCATCTTGATATTGCTCTTGACAGGTTTTAATTTCTCTATTTCAGCAGGTATAGGCTTTATTTGCCTGTTTGGCATCTGCATTCAAAACGGCGTCATAATGATTATGGATATCAAGCACTTCATACGTCATCGCTATCCGTTGGAGGAGGCAGTAGAGAGAGGTATGCATTCACGTATCCGCTCAGTACTCATGACTGCAATGATGGCTACTTTGGGATTGTTACCTGCAGCATTGAGTCATGGCATTGGCAGTGAGAGTCAGCGCCCGCTGGCAATAGTCATCATCGGAGGATTGATTGGGGCGACGACATTTACCCTGTTTGTATTCCCATTATTCGTAGAATTTGTATATAAAAGGGTGAATATTCGGAAAATATGATTATATTTGCAGCATGAAACATATTCTGATGGCAGAAGACGAGGAGAATATCTCTGATTTCGTGAGTAGAGGATTAAAAAACTTCGACTACGAGGTAACTGTGGTTGATAATGGTAATGAGGCATGGCGATTGCTCGAGACGGGCAGCGCCTATGATCTCGTCATGCTGGACATCCGCATGCCTGGTATGTCGGGGCTTGAAATCTGCAAACGATACAGGGAACTCTTCGGCTACCAAACGCCCGTTCTCATGCTGACAGCCCTTGATACTACCGACGATATTGTGATGGGACTCCATGCAGGAGCCGATGATTATATATCGAAGCCGTTTAAGTTTATGGAATTGCTGGCTCGTATCCAGGCATTGTTGCGCAGAACTGAATATTCCAGAGAAGAAGGGCAGACCTCCTGCGGTGAACTGCAACTGGACGCCTCGTCGCTTAAGGTATTCCGAGGTAATCAGGAGTGGGAACTTAGTATCAAGGAGTTCCGACTATTGCAGTATCTGATGGATCACGAGGGTGAGATATTATCACGCCGGCAATTACTGAGAGATGTCTGGGATAAGGATTTTGACACAAAAACCAATATCGTGGATGTCTACATCAGATATCTTCGCCAGAAGATTGATGATGGATTCGAGAAGAAGATGATACAGACAGTGGTAGGGATTGGATATTGCCTGAGAAAATGAAAATAGGTAAAAAGATATCGGTACTATATTCAGGGATAACTATCGGGCTGGTCGTTATCACTGCCATCATCTTCTATATCTGTGCCTCTCGTTATACAGAGGATATCTATTACAGTTATCTGGAAGAGAAAGCTCACGCTTTGGCTGAGGAGAAATTCTCAGAAGATGAGCTTGATCCTGTGAGATATCATAACGTGGTACTTCGCAGACAAAACTCCATTCCTACGTCAAAGGAACTGTTTATCAATATTGCTGACCGCGATGCTGCCGTCAAGCAACTTTCATGCTATTTGGACTCTGATGAGATAGAACGACTATTCGCCAATCAGGTTATCAATTTCAAAGAAGGGCAGGAGGTAGGAACAGCTTTTGTTTATTATGATAACACGGGTACTTTTGCAGTACTGGTACTTAGTCGTAATCCCTTTATTGATGATATCAATAGGACGTTGCTAATAGGTTTGCTGATATTGGTAGGTTTAGCTGCTTTTGTGCTTTACCTCATTAGTCGGCTATATGCCTCGCGTGTGCTTGACCGTATTGATAAAGACTATCAGGCAGAGAAAATGTTCGTTAATAATGCTTCGCATGAGATCAATAACCCGCTTACAGCTATACAGGGCGAATGTGAAGTGGCTTTGATGATGAACTGTCAGCCTGAAGAGTATAAAACAATCCTCAGACGTATTCAGCAGGAAACTGGTCGTATCATTGTTATTATGAAAGAATTGTTGCAGTTCTCTCATGCACGTAATGGCAGAATTGATACTGATAATTTGCAATGGATTCTGTTGTCAGAAATCCTTGAGAGGGAGTGTACGGACAACGTACAACTCCAGATTGCTCGTGATTTCCAGATAAAAGCCGATAGTGAACTGCTTCACATTGCCATTCATAATCTGGTAAGCAATGCTGTGAAGTATTCGGATGGCAATCCTGTTGTGATCACCATCCGTCAACCAGAGCTCATTATTCAGGATCGGGGCATAGGCATACCTGATGCGGATATTAATCGCATATTTCAGCCTTTCTACCGTGCTTCAAATATCGGTTCGATTAGTGGTAGAGGCATCGGACTGGCATTGGCGAAGAGTATTTTTGAACGGATGGGTGCCCGTATTACTGTTTCGTCGCAAGTGGATGCAGGAACCACTTTCAAGGTTATTTTTTCATATACTGGATGATATCCCCTTTGTCTACAAACATCATTGACTTACGTTCGTCAGCAATGATACTCAGGTATCGTTCGTACTCACGTAGCACGTCTGCTATGATCTCGTCGCGCGTCAGGTATTGAATGTCATTGCCAGTACGTCCATCACTATAGTAGGTTACGGGAATATATTGTATGGAAAAGCCGCGCACATTTGACCCCCGAGGGCAAGCGGCGTTGACCCCAGCGGGCACAAAATGATTGACCCTTTGCGGCAAAATAGAAATGACCCCCATAAAGCGATTGCTTTTCGGGGGCTTTTTTGTAGTTTTGTATACCGTCCTGACTGACGGATTAATTCAAAATATTGCTGTCCGGTAAAACTCAAAACAGCATAAATTATCTGCCCGGAGCCAAGTAAATACTGCCTTCGGGTAACATTTCCCCAAAAGTAAGCCCCCTAATCAAAAAGTGTTGGCAGTGGAGGCCCTTTCTGAGTTTCTCTGGCAAGTATGTTTTCCCATGTTCTATCTGGATTTTCCATAAAACTTATGAAGTCGATGTAGTACATGAGCGTCAGACGTACCATTGTCACGACTTGAGAGAAAGCGCAGTTGCGTTTTATGTTGCGCGAGAGGACTGTGATTAGCAAGTTGGCAATGAGCACCACCCATGTCTGTATCTGTATGGCATTGATGCTATCACCATAGAAGAAATGGAGTGGAAAATTCTGCTTCAGCTGTTTGTAAAGTGACTCAATGGCCCAACGAAGCCGGTAAATCTCGGAAATATCCTCTACAGAGAAATTAAAGTTGTTCGTCAGCAACACCACAGGCTTCTTCTTTTCTTCGAAAATCTCGACCCTGCGTGCATCGTGCGTCAGTTCTCCTCGGGTAAAGCGCACTTTCTGGTCAATATGAGTAACAAACCCCTTAGGATTCACATACGTCACAGACTCAAGCACCTCGTATTTGAGGTTTTTCTTCATTTTCGTGACATAACAAACACCTTCTTCCGAAAGTCGCTGAAATTGTGCGATGTCTATATACGCTCGGTCAATGGCGAGATTGGATCCTTTGGGCAGATGTACCTCCTTAAGCAGGTAATGGTCGTGCTTCGCTGCCGATGTGAGCTGTACGACCATAGGCACACCTACATGATACTTCATAACGGTATGCACTTTCATGCCTCCCTTCTTCTTGCCAGACTTTGGATGACGGCCTACGCCTTTGAGTATATTGTCAAAGAGGGTTATGGTGGTGGAATCCATCATATAGAGTAGCTTTTCCCAGTCCTTCGGTTCATGTGTCTGTCCCTTATAGCTCTTGGGAGGGCGGCTGTCCGCTAAAAACTTTGCATACTTCTCCAGCAGATACGCATACACCCCGGCAAAGAATTCCTGTGGACGACGGATATTGGCCTCTGCTAGCGTACTGCGGCGTATAAGATAGTCAAGGCCAAGATGTTGGAGCTTGTGCGCTTCTGCCTTCATTCCTATCTCCAGTTCACGCAGAGAATCAAAGTGTTTCAATATGCCGAAAAGCATGATTACGAGATGCTGGTAGCCATCTAAACGCTTCACGTAGGCCTCGCTACCCGCTGTTTTTCGACTAATTTGCATGATTTTCTCTCGATCAAGCAATTTTAATACCTGACTATACACCGGCTGTCCGGTAAAATGACTATCTTTGCCCATGGTTATGACATTTGTTTTTGTGGTGAAAGCAAAGATAACCAAAAGGGCTGATACTTCATGTGAGTACCAGCCCTAAATTTATCAAATCATAAAAGTTTTGCCGGACAGCAATAATTTTATATGATAGGATGGCTGATATAGTCGAAGCATTCACTTCTTCTGGATGCGCTCCAGCCAACTCATATTGGCGAACTTCTGTTGTTCCTCTTCTGCGCCCTGACGCTTCGCTTCCTCCAGTTCTTTGCTGTGCCTTTCTGCGACTTCCTGCTGTTCCTTCTGCATGGCAGCAATCTGATCACGAGCCTCCAGAAGTTCCGTTTCCAGTTTCTTTATCTTGGCATCATGCTCAGTGGTCATGGATGTGAGCTTCTCGGACATCTCCATCTGGACAGATTGTCGGGTAGTGTTCTCTATTTTCCTGCGCTCAAAGTCGCTACGAAGGTTTTCTAACCTGCGCTGTTTCTGTTGTGCGATGACAACGCTTGCCTGCTCCTGTTCGGACTGATAAGATGCCATTGCTTCACGGAACTTCTTCATGAGGTTAGGTTTCGACTTGTGGTTCTCGGCATAAACGAAGTAGCGGAAGCCATCCTCGAAAGTCACACCACCTTCGCCCTCTTCGAGACGCTTGACGGTGTTGATGTTCACACCTGTGTTCTTGGAAACCTCGTAGCGAGAGATGCCCTGTGATGTGCGCCAATCCATCAGCAGCTGAGCCATGGTGACGGTGTAGATCTGCGGTTTCTTCTGTTTCATAGAATCTTCGATATAAAGTGCGTTATACTTCAAACTGTTGGACTATAATAGTGCAAGCCTTTGCAGTATCAAACTCAGCTTGCTGACACTGGGTCTTGACCCTCCGCACGTTGATTTCATCAACTGCATATTAGGCTATGCACTTTATAGAGAAAAATTGCTTGTTCGAGCAAGCTCGTCCACTTCAGGACGTTTCTGCTAATGCAGGCTCAATCCGCCTCCTTTCTTGACCTTGTAGCCGCCCTTGGGCTTCATCATCTTCTGGGCGCAGAACATGCAGCGACGCATGTAAGCGGCATCCTCCTCGTCACGGTCACGCCAGGGAAGATCTGACTGCGAACAGCCACCACCGCCATTACTCTCGGCAAAGGTGGTAGCATCGTTGACAAAACCAAGGAAGAGCAAGAGTCCACATTTGAAAACTTTGGCTGGGGCAGACAATGCCGCACCAGCGAAACTCTTGTCCATGTAGTCATCCTCAGGAACTGTGGTTCTGGTCTTGTTCCAAACGTCGAGCATGGAATAGTACAATTCGTCAATGAAGACCTCTGCTGCCAGCATACGCGCAGGTGACACTTCATTGATGGCAGAGTGGACAGCCAGCTCAATCTGTTGTGCTTTGGCTTGTGCTGCCTGAACGCGTCTTTCCATGCCGTTAAGCTGTGCTTGCTTCTCGGCAAGCATCTGCTGCTTATGCTCCATACGAGTCTGTACATCCAGAAGCTTTTCCTGTAGTTCAAGAATCTGCTTTGTGTAACGGTTGCCGTCCGCAATTCTGTTGTTCTTCAGACTCTCAATCTCAGCAAGGAGACTGTTGCGCTCTTCGGTAAGGTGGCTGACCATAGTAGTGAGTCCTTTGACGGCTTTCTCCATGTGTGCCTTGTCACGGAGGTATTCATCCTTGGTGCGGTGCTTGGCACCAGTCTCACTGACCTTATCGCCACGCTCCAATCCGAATGGTTTGTTGACGACAGCCAGCTCATCGTGGAGAGCAGAGAGGCGTTCCTTCATTGTTTTGGGCGTATAGAAGACTGTGTTGAACGAAATGTTCTGCTTGCCTTTGATTGTTGCCACAGGGATAACCGTGCAATGGCAATGAGGGTTCAGCTCGTCAAGATGGACATTGAAACCGATGATGTTCTCCTCGCCCCATAGCTTGCACGCCCATCGATACTGTGCCAAAGCCCATTTCTCGATGTCCTTCATGCGGACGATGTGGGAGTTGTCTGCACCATCTTCGAGGTTCACCTTCTGGTCACCGAATGCCAGTTTGTGCATCTGCTCACGGGAACCTCCTAACTGGATCCATGCCGTGGTCACTCTGTTGGTCGGTATGAGTTTGCCAGTAGCCTTGTCAATTTTGAAGTTCGGATCACCAAGACCGAGTTCCTTACAACGCTCCTTGAAGCGGTCGCCAATCTTCTTGTTCGTTCCCATAGATACTATCTTGGCACCTGGAGCAATCTCGAAGTTGAGATGCGTGCGTGTTCGGTCATAGGTAGCACCTTCTTTCTGTAGCTGATAGTCCCACTGGCGCTCAGTCCAGTTGCGACTCTGCTCGTCACCCACTGCCATAGGGTATGCTCCTTTGGATGGCAGGATGTCTAATACTTGTTTGTTACTTGCCATAGTTGTTTGAATTGTTATTGCTGTTCAAAAAAGAAATAAAGGGAAAGAAGGGATATAGAGCCTGTATCTCTTTCTTCCCTTTTATCAAAACCTGAAACGATTAAGAGTGTACGGTCTGTACGGGTGTGTAGGGGTGTTTTTGAAAAACTTGAAAAATGAAATCCAAGGAGGCATAGCTGCACTTGTGGAAATCAGAAAACAAATTTCAGAAACTACACGTACAACCCCGACAACCCGTACACTTTGGCTTAAAAGCATCAGAATGGAAGAGGTTCGTCAGGATCAGGTGGTTCAAAGGGTTGGTCAAAGTCCAGCTCCGTCTGTACGGGGTGTACGGGTTGTACGGCATCTGGCTCAGACTTTTCATCTTCCTTTGGAGGCAAAGGCTCGGCAATACGCTCGTAGGTGATGCGAGCTCGGCTGCCATTGTTGCGATGCATACCGTCAAGACGTACCCAGCCAGGGATGTCCTCCATGAAGCGATGAACCTTGTTGCAGGTAGGGCTGTACTTGGTATTGGAAGTCTCCATGCCAAGATACTCCATGCAGAAGTCGTACGCATTCACCTGAGTACGGGCGAAGTCACCATCATGGGAGTGAGTCTTGTAATAGTTCAGACGTACTGCCTCGTCATGGAACCATGCCTTACGCCAGGATAAAGTCTGCTCCTTCCAGTCGCTTGGCAGGACAAAGTCAAGATAGGTACGTAAGCCGTCCTCCAGAGAATCAACCTGATTGTGTCGTTCCTGCAGCTCCTTCATGTCTGCATTCACCTTACGGATAAGATTCTCGATACGAGGCATGTCGGTCTTGTAGTAGTGCATGGCTTCTGCCCAAAGCTGATCGCGGTTAGTTGCAAGCCGCTGAATACGCTCGAAGGCATCAATCTCGGTAGCATTGCACTCGACAGGCCAGAAACGACGGTTGCCTGTACTGTCTGCCAAACAGAGGATATCATTGGTCGTACCGAAGAAGATACATTGGCGCTTGACATCCACATTGTGCTGACCGTAGGGAGGTCGGTAGCTGTCCGTGGAACTGGAAATGTAGCTCTTGACGCTGCTCGCCTCTTTCTTGGAGAAGGAGTTCATCTCTGCGATCTCCACAATCCACTTACCCTGAAGGGCGATGTAACCATCCTTGGAGTTGATGTCAATGGCAGAGTTGGTCACCCACTCGCCACCCAACACCTGAGCCAGTGAACTCTTGCCAGCACCCTGCTTGCCGATAAAGACAGGCATGAACTGGAGGTTGCACCCAGGCTCAAAGATGCGCTTCACAGACATGACCATGAAGCCAAGGGCAGCCTCACGGTAGAGTAGAGTGTCCTCCGCTTTCAGGTGGTCAATGAAAAGACTCTCGATACGTGGAATGCCATCCCACACAAGGGTGTTCAGGTAATCACGCACAGGATGGTAGCTGTTCTCATGTGCTACAATCGTCAGAGCCTTGGCAATCTTCTTGTCGGAGAAGCCGCCCATGCGGTAGCCTTCAAGATAGCTGGCGAGGTAGGCATCACTGGTGTCGTTCCAGGGAGCCACCTCCTTCTGCCAAGGCACATCGCGTACATCAATGACTGTGGAGAAGTCATTGTGACGGATCTTGCCTTGGAGAAGGGGATCGTTCGTCAGGATAGCAATGATGTTGTTGATGGTTCCAGCCACTTTGATTGCACCCTTGCCGCTCTTCTCCCATTTGAGATCGAACTTCCACCGCTGCTCGGGAGGTGCGCTCTCCCTCTCATCTAATGAAAGGGGGAGCCAGATCTCATTGTCTAACATCATACGCGTACATTCTTTGGCTTGCGACGATGAGAGGCGAGGATTGAAGCATTCATCTCCTCTTGTGTCAGAGGAACTGGGTTGACGCGACTTGCCTCTACCCACATGTCCAACTCATCCTGATAGAGAACCCATCCCTTTGCAGGCTTGCAGCCAGGTATGTCACCTCCTGCAAGTTTCTCATAGATGGTGGACTTGGGAATCTTGAGGTAATTCGCAGCGTCCTCTATTGACATAGGGATGTGCTTGTCTTTCTTCATCGACTCTCTCATAAGTTGCAGCAGCTCTAACTGAGTCTGCTTCATGCTCGCTACTTCATCCTGAAGCCGAGCAACGACCGTTGGCAGGTCGTTGAAAGTAATTGTAACTGCCATAAGCATAAACGTCAAAATCAGATTTGACGCTGCGAATTTCGCAAATGATGTAATGCTGACACCTGTCATTATTAGTCAGCAGGAAATCAGTTTGGAATCAGTACAAAAAAGATTGAGAGAGCGAGTTTTAGACAGTAAATTCTATAGAATAAGAGGGAAAAAGACATAAAAAAGCCCCGACTCCGTTTGATGGGAATCGAGGCTATGAAGGCTCGTGTTGAGTGTTATTATCGGTTTTAGATGCTTTGTTCAAGCAACTCGTAATGGAAGGCTATGCTGCCCTCATCGGGTTTGTCGTACTTGATATGACCTTCAAGAGGTCTTTCCTTGATGTTTTTATAGATAGCAGGTTCTTCCAATTGCTGACAAGTCTCAGCAAAAAGTGCTTTTATGAACTGAGATCTGTTGTGCCCTATGTAGTTCTTGCCGAGTCTCTCACTAATGTTGCAAATGAGATGCCGAGCATCCAAGGTGGAAAACTCTCTATAAACGTGGACACCTTCTGTTGGAAAATATTCAGGATCTTTTATCCATTCAAGCACTTCCTGACATAGTCTTTCTACCTGATCTTTGGGCATGAACGGTGGCATGGCAACCTTCAGATATGCCATGATGGCATTCACCTTATCCGACTCTCTCTTCTTGCGTGCCTGTTCATGGGCAGCAATGGTGTCAAGATATGACTCACCTCCAATCGTAGTATCTACATCCGAAATATCTGCAAAAGGTGCTGCTGATGTTGGTTGGGGCACTTCAACGTTCACTACAGGAGGCTCAACTTTAACTTCGGGAAGTGTAACATTGATGGTCGGTGATTCTACGTTGACATCGGTAGGAGCCTGGGCTTCGGCATTGGCTTGGGCAGCAGCGTGGGCAACTGATATAGCCTCGACCATGTTGACATTGTTGTTGGTGATGTCATTGACCACATTGTTTACAACCTCGGTATTGACCTCGTTGATGATTTCGTGTTGGTTGACGATGGTGTTCTGGACGACAATCTGAGGTTGCTGCGGTTCTGGGCGTGTTACCTCATGGCTCTGTACCTCTGCCAGTTGCTTCTTGCGAGCTTCCTCTGCAAGTTTCTCTGCCTTGATGCGCTCGCGTTCGCTCTTGGGAACCATATTTTCCAGTTGTGAGAAAATTTGCCATACACACGCACAAGCGAATACCGCGATGCCTACGGTGCTGATAATCGCTATGAAATAATCATGGGTCTTGTCGTACAATGCGACATACACCACCGTTGACATGATGATGCACGCCACCCACAAAGAAATAAGTAGCCAGAGATTACCTTTCTTGTTGTTTACCATAAGCTTATAATAGATGAGAAACGGCTATGCCTGTAAGTATAGCAATGGTGAAACTTGCAAGTGTTCCGATCAACACATATTCTGTCGTGCGAATTTCTTTTGCCTTATTCAACTCGCCAAAACGGAAGACGGACTTTGCTGCCAGCAAGAAACCTACTCCTTCCATACTGCCAATGAGAACAAACGTAAGTATCAGGATTCGCTCAATATAACCAATCCACTGTCCAGCATTTGGCAGACTCTGGGTGTTTGGTGATGCAGGGGTCCACTTGTCAAGGAACAAACTCAATAGGATGGATGAAGGCTTTAGCATCAGTATGTACGCCATGCCAACAAACCAGACTTTCGAAGAGCAAGGACATGCCATACAAGAAAGTCCAATCTTTTCACCGTATAAGAAAAACCAAAGTATTCCAATGACTATGATATGAGCGAACTGGTCTGTAAGGAATATCGTAAGGGAATCTTTATGGAGCTTACACTTTATCATATCTATGAGGAAGTGGCTCACGAGAATGACCACAGGAATCTGCCAACACCACCACTCTGCAACAAACAAATATGCTACAATTGCGTGGATCATACTGTGAAGAGTCAAGTAGCCCAAGCCCTTGCTTCCAGACTTACGCTTACCATTATTAATTGCATCTGTCTGAAAAATAAAGTCTGAACACAGATGAGCACAAAGAAGTTTTATCAAAACAATGAACGCTTCCATATTAGTGTTTGATGAATTGTGAAATATGTAATTTGTTATATTCTATATAGTCCTGGATTAACTGGATTCTGGCAGATGTCCAATGTGAGTTGAAGTTCTGCTTTGTCAATCCTAAGTCTGCCGCCATATCCTTCTGTGTCTTAGGGTACAGCAATGAGTGATATGCAACTTTTGACTGTTTGACAGTCCATGAAGATACAACATCATCTGCGAAGCGTGTAACGAGTTCCATTGAATTGTTGAATTCTAGCCACGGTGTGGTTATTGTCAGTTTTTTCTTGCCCATAGCGTCAAAAGCTCTACCTGACAATCTGAATGCCTCGCCATCACTGGTAACTATATTGTCGCTTTCGAAGGAAACATCACCGATTCCAACAGAAATTCTGGCATCCCATATCTCCTTCTTTTCGGGTGTAGAAGCACGAAGTTTTGCCCTAATTGCAATAGCTATAGTCAGCGAGAGTTCAGGATTGTCCACAACGACCTGAAAACTATCGCCTCTGTACATCTCTATTTTTATTGGAGTCAGTGGCGAAAAGTCAGTGACACACGCATTTAATGCATCTACAACAGTCTGTCGCCATTCGACTGCAATATTGGTGGAGTTGACCAAATCTCCTGTAATAACACCTTTAATCATAGATATAAACTATTTGTTGATGCAAAGGTAATACATTTTCTTGGTTAAGTCAAGCGATTATGGTTGATTTTGCAAAATCAAGCTAATTTATTTGATTTTTTAACATATTATGATAGATCTATCTTGCACAACACAAGATTTATCATACAAAATCAAAGGATTTTACTTGATTTCAAAGAATCAATGGAATTAAGTTGATTTGTACCGATAGTAAAATTTAAGGGAGAACATTTGAGTCCCCCCTTACAATGTGGCTTTCCTTAGCAATCTTCATAACCTCCTAAGCACTCTCAGCAGGGTTAACCTGTACTGATATTGGCGCATCTGGTTCTGGTGCAGGACTCGTTGTTGGCTTCAGCGTGATACGATTAACAGAAGCCTTCTTGGTCTCATCACTCATGTCAGCATAGATCTGAGTGGTCTCGACATTCTTGTGTCCGAGCATTCGTTGGATGGCATAGATGCTTGTTCCGGCATCAGCTTGAAGAGAACCGAAGGTATGGCGAGAACAGTGGTAGCTGATGTGCTTGGTGATGCCGCTCGCGTCAAGCCAGTCCTTCAATGGCTTCTGTGTCATACAGTTTCGCAGCCCCACAAATACCTTGTCTGTAGGTTTACGGTCGGCATCCTCATCGTGGAACCCAATGAGTTCAAGTGCTTCCTCGCTGATAGGATTCTTGATGAGCTGCTTGGTCTTCTGCATACGTACAGTGATAAACATGCCTCCATCACCATATGGCTGAATCTTGTTCCAAGTAAGTGCCATGATGTCGCTCTTTCTGAGTCCTGTGAGGCATGAAAACAAGAATGCTTCCTTCAACACCTGATGCTTGCATGGAGTCTCTGCAAGAGTGATAAGTTCCTGCTGGGAAAGATGCTCTTTTTCGGTTGGGATGGTGTCAATCCTGTCAAGGTAGCCATTAGGATTGTCCTTAATCTTATGGTCACGATAGGCGGTATGGAGAACTGCACGGAAGGTTGACCAATAGCCGGAAGCGGTGTTTGTGTGCAACTTGACTGTTGGATGCTTCAACTGAGTCGTTGTAAGCAGAAACTCCATGAACTTGACACATAGGTCAACGTTGATTTCTTCAAAAGTGCACTTTCCTTCTACGAACTTCTCAAAGTACTTGTACACATTCTGCCACTTGGTGTTCTTCTTGTCTGCTTTCTTTTTGAAGTAGTCAAGGAAACTGCCACGGAGTTTGTTGCGGTCAAAGAAGTCGTATCGTTCGTTTACAATGCTCTCGAATCGGTTGCAACGAACGGCTTCTGCTTTCTCAGTCATGGTCTCATTGTAAAGTTTCTCACGCTGATTCTTTGGCTTGGCATAGATGTAGATGCCGAGCGACTCATGACGGATTGTCTTCATGCTCTCCTCATCACGATAACCAGGATAGTAGTCGAGATAAAACGAAAGCTGTGTACCGTTCTTGATAGGTCGGGTACGGAGGGTTACTGTCTTGCAAATATTCATAATACAATACGGTTAAAGTTGAACTTACGAGGCTAAGCTTCTCTTAGCGTCGGCAAATTTCGGAAATGATGTAATGCTGACAACTGTCATTTTCTGTCAGTACAGAATCAGTTTAGAATCAGCATATCTTTCTGAAATTTGTTAGACCTCAGACCTGTAATCCCTTCATTCTTCGTTCATTCATCACTCTTTCAATGTCGGTTCTGAGAAGTAAGTTTCTCACTCCGACCTTGACTTTTTCTACCTTATTATTACGGACAATATGACTGATGTTCGCTGCGGTAAGTCCATACATTTGCTTTACATCCTCAACCGTCATATAGCGTTCGTCGTTCGCCAGATCCATGCGGCGAAGTTCATCAAGATGTTGCTTCGAGTAATATGTTACACCATACTCTCGCTTGCTTGGGATGTGGTGGCGGTTCACATATGCTCTCACTGCTTGCGGATGCATTGAGTATGTTGAAGCCACTTCATCCGTAGTCAGCCATTCGGTGATATTGCTTACGTCAACACCGCTGAAATGCATGTCAATATGTTGTTTACTGTAATATGTCTTGCCTGCAACCTTGCACATAGGTATCTTATGAGCTTTGGCGCGACTATATAACCAGGATTGCTTCACCTTATAGATGCGCATGACATCTTCTCCAGAATAGTAGTCAAGAACTTCCTCGGCATCCTGATAGATGGATGCTGGCTTCTTTACATCTGGTTTCTTTCCCTTTGGTTTTACCATAGGGAGAACTCGCTCGTATGGACTTGCATCAAGCATATCCTCAATATCAGACTTCTTTATAAGAGACATGCGTCGGCTTAGACGTGATGCTTTCAGTCTTCCTTGACCGACTAACTTGTAAATGTATTGGCGAGTGCAACCCATGAGGATGGCTGCATTTGCAAAAGTCAGGTACTCCTGGCACTGAACCATAGCCATCGGTTCTATTGCCTTGAACATCTCACGCTTCTGCTTCTTCTTATTTTGCTTTGCAGTATCAGCACACTGTTCACAGCAATACTTCTGACTGCCTGATTGTGGAGAAAACTCCCTGCCGCAATGGGCGCATTTCCTTGTGATATTCATTGTTTGCGAAGATTAGAGATTTGTACATCTTTTCATATCTCCACCGCAAGTCACTCCAAGTAAACCGTTGTCAACACGTGTAAACTCCTCGCACGATGTTGCAAACCGCATCAACTTGCCCCTAGTTTGTCAACCATTGTAAACGCTCGTCATCCCGGGTAAACTGGCTTCACAAAGTGACAAAAATAAAGCTCCGAAGATTCTCCGCGGTAGAAATACGATGCAAAATTAGGCGGAAAATTCGGAACTAACAAATATGAACCTCGAAGTGTTAAAATTTAGGAGAAGCTGATATTCAGCACTTTAGTTAGAGTTGTTTTGTGTTATTCATGGTTATTTAGGTATTGCTACATACATTCATAGAATGTACCGTTTTCGATACTCGATACTGAGTTCGGGATTGTTACGGAGGTGAGACCTGAGCATTTATAGAAAGCATAAGCTCCAATACTCGTCACAGACTCTGGGATAGTAATCGAGGTGAGACCTGAGCAACCAGAGAAAGCAGAACTTCCAATACTCGTTACGGAATTTGGGATTGTTATTGAGGTTAGCCCCGAACACGAATTGAAAGCGGAACTTCCAATACTTGTCACCGACTCAGGTATAGTGATTGAAGTGAGACTTGAGCAACCATAGAAAGCCGTTGTTCCAATACTCTTCACCGACTCAGGTATAGTGATTGATGTGAGTCTTGAGCAACCATAGAATGCAGATCCAAGACTCGTCACACTGTTGGGAATAGTGACAGAGGCGAGATTTGTACAATCATAAAAAGCGTAATCTCCAATATTTGTCACTCCATCTTCTATTACAACTTTTTTTATACCATAACGTCTATCAACCCACGGAATATTAGAAATATAAGGAGGACCATATCTTTCATCCTCTCTATCTTCATAATAATAATTCGGCATATCTGTTCCTGATATTGTTAATGTGCCATCATTTGACAGAGTCCATGTAATCTCCGCATGAATTTGACAGAATGAGGTTATACTAAGAAAAATAAGTGTTAATAACTTTTTCATGTTTATAAGGTATAAAAAAGGGCGCAGACCTTCCGATAAGTCTCGTCCTCAAATCGGGTATCGCCAAACACCTTTACGCAGACAAGTATATACGGTAAAGTCCACGTCCTATACAGTACATGGAACTCTTCGCATACTTGTTCTCGCGTATTGAAATTGGCGATTATGATTTGAGAGAACAAGAGCAAATAGCTCTATGTTATATTTATTTCGAGAATCGGTAGTTGCTCACCCAAGGATTAGTAATTATGATTATTAATTCTTTGCCGAGAAAGTCTGAGACTATCATCAGCATAGGGGAACGTTACCGTTCGTCTGTTTAATTACAATTTTCTTTCTGTTTCTTGTTATTAAAATTTTAAGTGTTAATATTATGTTTACTTTATTCTGCTGCAAAAATATACAAAATAATTAACACTCCCAAATTATTTCGCCATAAACTGCTTTACGCTTATATCAAGCATGGATAATCATGGGTAAAGAGGTTAAGAGACTATTCTATTAATGGGATTACACAAAAATAAGTAAGGTAATCTTTTTTGCAGAGAAATTTGGAGAAATCAGAAATAATGATTACTTTTGCAACTGAACAACAAAAAGTTATAGTTATGTGTGCATTACAAAAACAATATGATTTCTTCAAAAGAAACATGTCTTCTCTGCTTGAAGACTATAATGGCAAGTATCTTGTCATTCCAGAATCTCTTGAAGTAAAAGCCTTTGATACAATTTCCGAGGCTTACATATATGGTGCAAAGACATACGGTTTAGGTAAATTCCTACTTCAGGAATGTAATGACAATGCCGATAAGGTTCAGATTATTTCAAACTTAGGACTTGGATTGGCATGAAGAAAAGTGTAACCGTTTTTCCTGAAATCCAGCAACGTATTGTTGTTGATTGCATTATAGGTGTTCCTGATTTGGACGATACAAATAAAGACTGCAAGAGCGTTATTTGTAAAGCCTTGATAGATACAGGAGCTATGCGAACCTGTATATCATCTCGTATCGCTAATTATTTGGAGATGATACCTACTGGTACAATGAGGATAACTGCGGCTAACGAACATACGGATATTGTAAATACTCATATCGTGAATATCACATTGGGAGGAGAGATAAGATTTAATATGATAAAAGTACCTCGTATTTCTATGACAGGAGAAGATTTGATAATTGGTATGGACTTACTAAGTCAAGGCAATATTATCATAACAAATGATACATCTACAGGTACTGTGTTCATGTTCGAGAGATAGGGTATTATGACTAACATCTATTTCCCTGACCAAGAGATAACATTTAACGACTTGTATTTTGTCTGCTATATGATAGAGCGTACAGCCAGAGCCATAAAGCAGAGGAATAACTATGTTGTCGGCAAAATGGGTAAGGATGGTCTTGCTCGTCAGCTTTCGATAGCAGAGACAAATCATTGTCTTAATCCTAATGAGGTGGTTGATGCTTGGAAGGATGAATATGGACTTGAGCAAGGCGATGTGGATGTTACTAAGGTTGATGCCCGTTTCACAGATAAGATACCATCAGAAACGCAGATGGGTAAGGTTTATGCACGACTTATCAGTTCTGTGACACAAGATGATAAATTGGTTGAGAGCATCCAAAAAGTATATGCCTCACCTATATGTGATGCCATAGATAATTATAATTCAAGTGCCTATTATGAGCCAAGCTATGTGCAGACAAGGGCTTTCTTGAATAATCAGTTTTAGGATAAGTTTCTATGAAATATAAAGTTCTGACCTTCTTAATCTTATTTTTTTGTGTCAAAACAATTTCTTATGCACAGAATACAACAGACAGCTTGGATATTGCGCCTATAAATGATGAATACAAAATAGGGGAAAAGATACAAATTAATTACAAAAACTATAGTTGCAAACAATTGTTTGTAAAGGTTACTTTGGAATGTATGAGAGATGACGGCACTTGGTATTGTTTGCTTGATGACATTTTCAAAACATATAAGCAAGAGAAATCCCTAATTGATAATAGTATGGAAATATTACCAGTCTATAAGGGAGAAATGCCATCGAACTCAATAAATGGGATAAAAGATTCAAGAACAGATATATGGCAAATTTATGATTTTTTATATGAGAGAGGACAAAAGAAAAAATATCGCTTAAAGTATTCTATAAGTTTAGATTCTTTATATTTTACTCCTATTCAAAGCCAAAAAACATTACCCATTACTATCAAGTATTCAATACCTTTCAACATCGAGTATAGATAAGTTATAATACTAAATGTAAGATAATTGCTATGCAATTACCCAAAAAAGGTAAAAAAATTGATTGTTTTATTGTATTCTGTTGGATAATTGTGGAAAAATCATTAATTTTGCAACCTGATAACGTGTAAATAGGTATATTAGTAGTATAAAGTAAAAAGAAAAAATGAAACTTTGGTCTAAGGGCTTTGAGATTAACAAGGAGATTGAGCGTTTTACGGTTGGTCGTGATCGCGAGATGGATCTCTATCTTGCAAAATATGATGTAATGGGTAGTATGGCGCATATCACCATGCTGAATTCCATAGGACTTATTGCTGATGATGAACTGCCAGTTCTGCTCAAGGAACTGCGTAAGATATACGCTATATGCGAAAAGGGTGAGTTTGTTATTGAGGATGACATTGAGGATGTTCACTCTCAGGTAGAGCTTATGCTTACCCGCGCTCTGGGCGATATGGGTAAGAAGATTCACTCTGGTCGTTCACGTAATGATCAGGTGCTTGTTGACCTCAAGCTCTTCACTCGTGCAGCCTTGCGTGAGGTGGTAGAAGGCACAAAGACTCTCTTCGATGAGCTTATTGCAAAGTCAGAGCAGTATAAGAATGTGCTGATGCCTGGTTATACCCATCTCCAGATTGCTATGCCAAGCAGTTTCGGACTTTGGTTTGGTGCTTACGCAGAATCTCTCACAGACGATATGCTATACCTCCAGTCTGCATATAAGATGACAAACCGCAACCCTCTCGGTTCTGCTGCCGGATATGGTTCAAGCTTCCCATTGAATCGTCAGATGACTACAGACCTTCTCGGTTTTGACACAATGAACTATAATGTGGTTTATGCTCAGATGGGTCGTGGAAAACTGGAGAGAAACGTGGCATTCTCTATTGCCGGACTTGCAGGCACCCTTGCAAAACTGGCTTTTGATGCTTGTATGTTCAACTCACAGAACTTCCAGTTTGTTAAGCTTCCAAAGGAGTGTACCACAGGTTCAAGTATCATGCCTCATAAGAAGAACCCTGATGTGTTTGAGCTTATCCGTGCGAAGAGCAACAAGCTCCAGTCGCTTCCTACTCAGGTAACTCTCATTCAGAATAACCTGCCTTGCGGTTATTTCCGCGACTTGCAGATTATCAAGGAGGTTTTCCTTCCTGCCTTTGATGAGCTGAAGGATTGTCTGAACATGACAGCCTATATCATCAATAAGATTGAGGTTCGTGAGGATATACTCGACAACCCAATGTACGACCCAATCTTCTCAGTAGAGGAGGTTAACAGACTTGCTGTTGAGGGTATGCCATTCCGTGATGCCTATAAGAAGGTAGGTCTGGATATAGAGGCTGGCAAGTTTACACCAAACAAGAATATCCACCATACTCACGAGGGCAGTATAGGTAATCTCTGCAACGACCGTATTCAGGCTCTTATGCAGAGCATCCTCGATGATTTCCACTTCGAGAAAGTGGATGAGGCGGAGAAGAAACTACTTGGATAAACAGACCCACCCCCAAGCCCCTCCCATAGAGGGAGGGGAGTAGTTAGTATGGAAGTGCAGAAGAATATAAAAGATAGGATAAAGTGGTTTTTCCACAACAAAAAAAGGTATCAACTCCCCTCCCTCTATGGGAGGGGTTGGGGGGTAGGTCTGTTTTGCCTCATCCTATTCTCTTGTGGTTCTGATGATTTCGAGTATGATAAGAAGTACCAGTGTTATTTCACTTTCGACTGTGGGATACATCCAGGTACGGATTTACAGAACTGTCTGAATCCTATGTCTCCCGGATTGTTCTGCATGGTGTGGAGTCAATATAAGAGTGGTGTGAATCATATTCAGATGCAACTCTACAACAAACAGGTGGAGGATGTGTCAATCACCACAGCAAATGAAACAAGACGTTCCTGTATCTTAGGTGCAAACAACGGTTTGGTGATAGGTTGCTCAACGCTGAATAATGGTCAGCTATATGTTTTTGACCGTATTTGTCCTAATTGTGAAAAGGGAGGTCTTTTCAAGACTTTGCAATGGGAGAATAGCGGTCTTTGGCTGAAATGCCCTCAATGCGAAAGGGTATATGACCTGAACAACAACGGCTTCATAGTGAAAGGCGAGAGCGGTGACAAACTGATGAGGTACAGGGCAGAATATAATGGCAAGATACTTGTGGTAGGGAATTAAAGACCCACCCCCAAACCCCTCCCGTAGAGGGAGGGGAGTAGATACATTTTATCGCAATGGGAGTAAGAGTCTATTTATAATAAAATTTGATAAGTCATAATTGCATATAGGTTAAAAATGCATAGAATATTTCGAGGAATAGTAAATACATTTAGTCGAAAAGACTATCTACTCCCCTCCCTTTATGGGAGGGGCTTGGGGGTGGGTCTTTTCCTTTTGACTTGTTTAGGCTCCTACGCCCAAACTGCCCGTAAGTTCACTCTCGTGAACTCTGCTGACGGCAAGTCGGAACTGACGATATATCTTCCTTCTGAGGAAGCATTGGCAAAGTCAAATGGTCGTTTCATCGTGGATTGTCCGGGTGGCGGCTATCAGCATCTTGCTATGCAGCATGAGGGACATGACTGGGCAGGATACTATAACAAGCAGGGTATAGGTTATGCTGTGCTGAAGTATCGTATGCCGAATGGTGATCGTAATATTCCGCTTTCTGATGCGTATAATGCCATTCGTACAGTAAGAGATAGTGCTAAGGTATGGCATGTAAACCCAAAGAACGTGGGTATTCAGGGATTCTCTGCCGGTGGACATCTGGCAAGTGCTGTTTCTACCCATGCCCCTATGAGTGTGCGTCCTGACTTTGCAATTCTCTTCTATCCTGTTATCTCGATGAATGAGAGACTGACACATAGAGGCTCTTGCGTAGGATTCCTTGGTGATAAGCGTAATGATGAGGCTCTTCAGAAGCAATGGAGCAGCGACAAGGCTGTGCGTCGCCATTTGGTTCCACCTACTATACTAATCTTCTCTAATGACGATAAGGTTGTTCAGCCGGTTACAAATGCCGTAGCATACTATTCTGCTCTTCGTGAGGCGGGTGCTGACTGTTCAATGTTATGCTATCCTACTGGTGGTCATGGATGGGGATTCAGAAGCAATTTCAAGTATCATGAGATGATGCTTATGGAGCTTACCCAGTGGCTCAATGACCAGAAAATGCCAGCAGAATCTTCTGTAAAAGTGGCTTGTGTGGGCAATAGTATAACAGATGGTCATGGCATAGCCATTTCTGATCTGTATGGCTATCCTGCCCGATTGGCAAAGAATCTTGGTCAGAACTATGCAGTAAAGAATTTTGGTGTGAGTGGCCGTACACTCTCTAACTCTGGTGATTTTCCTTATCAGAAGGAAGAGGCTTGGAAGAGATGCCTTGAGTGGCAGCCAGAGGTAGTGGTGATAAAGCTTGGCACTAATGATACAAAGACCCATAACTGGAAGACAGCCGAGGGCGATATCATGTCAAGTATGAAGACAATGGTGGATTCACTTCGTGCACTTCCTACCAATCCTCGTATCATCATTACAGCTCCTATTCCTTCGTTCCAGAACGTATGGGATATCCGTGATTCTGTTACTGTCAATGGTGTTATTCCACAGATTCAGGAGTTTGTAAGGAATGAGAATCTGGAATATCTCGACCTTTACAACGCTATGAACTCTATTGAGGATCTGCAAAAGGAATATCTGCTGAGAGATGGTGTGCATCCTAACGAGAAGGGCTGTCAGAAACTTGCCGATCTTGTGGCTGCAAAGATAAAGTCACCTGCCAGCGAGGCAAAGTTAAAGGATAGGAAGATAAAAAAGAGAAAAAAATAAATAAGTAATTTATAAATTGAAGCACTATGCTAAAGAAATGTATTCTTGGGGCAATTCTAATTAATTTGCTCCCCCTTGGGGGAATGGGGGGCTATATTCATGCCCAGTCCAATCTCCTACATTACAAGAGTCCGGCAACATATTTTGAGGAGGCTCTTCCGATTGGTAATGGCACTCAGGGTGCTATGGTTTATGGTGGTGTGAAAGAGGATAAGATTTCTCTCAACGACATTACTCTCTGGACAGGTGAACCTGATTCTACACTTTTTGTAACTCAGAATCCAGAGGATATTGAGCCAGATACTCCTGCTCTTAAGACATTCCTTGTTGATGAGGAAGAGGAGGCTAAAGCTAAGGCAAAGGCTGATTCTCTTGCTGCTATTCAGGAGAAACCTAAGGCAAAGCCTTTCGAGGCACTTACTGCTATTCGTGCGGCTCTCTTCAGAGAGGACTATAAGGGTGCAGAAGAACTTCAGAAGAAGGTTCAAGGACACTATACACAGAACTATCAGCCTCTCGGCACTCTGACAATACAAAGTCTTAACGAGGTTCTTCCTGGTGACTATACACGCTCTCTTGACCTTAATCGTGCACTTGTAACTGTGAACTGTCTGGATGAGCAGAGAGAGTATTTTGCTTCTGCTCCTGACTCTGTAATAGTTATTCGCTTGAAGTCAACAGGCGGTAAGCTCCTTAACAAGCGTCTGAGCTATAATTGCCAGTTGAAGAATACAGTTTCTACTGTCGGTAATGAGATGATTATCGATGGCTATTGTGCTTATACAAGCAAGCCTAACTATGTAGGTGGTGATCAGAGTTTCCAGTATGACGAGAAGCGCGGTATTCATTTCCGTACTATTCTCCACGTTGTAAATAGGGATGGTCAGGTGAGTGCTGAGAACAATGAACTGACGATAAGCAACTGTTCTGAGGCTCTTATCGTTATTGCTAATGCTACAAGCTTCAACGCAAGTGACTTGGATCCTGTAATGGACGGTCTTGACTATGAGAATATCGTTAGGACACGCATCAGCAATGCTGTTATCAAGTCATTCGACACTATGCTCGAAACTCACGTAAACGACTATCAGCAGTTCTATAACCGTGTGAGCATCGATCTTGGTACAACAGCTGATTCTATTGCTACAAAGTCAACTGACGTGCAGCTTCGTGAATATACTGATAGCGCAACAGTAAATCCTGACCTTGAGGAGCTCTACTTCAACTATGGCCGTTATCTCCTCATCTCTTGCTCTCGCACAAATGCAGTTCCTGCAAATCTTCAGGGCCTCTGGAATGAGTCAATCCTTCCACCTTGGTCTTCTAACTATACAAGCAATATCAACGTAGAGGAGAACTATTGGCCAGCAGAGCTCTGTAACCTCCCTGAGATGCACAACTCTCTGCTCACCTTTATCCAGAAACTGCCTATTACCGGTGTAAAGACTGCTGATGAGTATTATGGAATAAAGGAAGGCTGGTGTCTTGGTCACAATACTGATATCTGGGCAATGACAAACCCGGTAGGAGAGGGTAGTGGCGAGCCTATGTGGGCTAACTGGAATATGGGTGGTGCATGGATTTCTACTCACCTCTGGGATCACTATGCTTTCAACATGAGCAAGTCATATCTCAGTCAGGTATATGCCACTCTCAAGGGTGCTGCTGATTTCTGTATGAACTGGCTCGTACAGCTCCCTAACACAAACTATCTCATCACAGCTCCTTCTACATCTCCTGAGAACAGATACAAGACTCCTGCTGGCTTCGTAGGCGCTACTCTCTATGGTGGATTTGCTGACATTGCCATGATTCGTGAATGTCTTACAAACACCCGTGATGCTGCTGTTATCCTCGGTGAGGATCATGACTATATTGAGAAGATAAACAATGTCCTCAAGAACCTCCTTCCTTATCGTGTAGGCAAGAACGGAAATCTTCAGGAGTGGTTCAACGACTGGGCTGATGAAGACCCACAGCATCGTCATCAGAGTCATCTGTTCGGTCTCTACCCAGGTCATCAGATTACTACAACACGTACACCAGACCTTGCTGCTGCCTGCAAGCGCACTCTTGAGATCAAGGGCGACAAGACAACAGGTTGGAGCACAGGTTGGAGAGTGAACCTTCAGGCTCGTCTTCGTGAGGCAGAGAGTGCATATCACCTCTATCGCGTACTTCTCAACTATGTTTCTCCTGATGGCTATCAGGGTCCTGACCGTCGTTCAGGTGGCGGTACATATCCTAACCTCTTTGATGCTCACGCTCCTTTCCAGATTGATGGTAACTTCGGTGGTACTGCTGGTTTGGTTGAGATGCTCGTACAGAGCGAGCTTGTAGAGCGCGACAGAGCCATGATTACTCTTCTCCCAGCACTTCCAGAGGCATGGAAGGCACAAGGCTCTGTAAAGGGCATTAAGTGCCGTGGTGGCTATACTATCGACTTTGAATGGAAAGACGGTGAGGTGACTTCATATCAGCTCAATAACGTCCGTCCTGACAAGCAGACAGGTCGCGTTATCGTGATCTATGGCGATAAGAAGGATCCTATGACAAAGTAAAAGGCCTCACCAAGCCTTCTAAAACGGAAGGATGTCATATTAATGTCGCTTATGGAAAAACAGCCATAAGCGGCATTTTTTTATTTTAACGTGAATTTTTCATAGTCCTACCCCAACAGAGCATATCCAGACGGGGTTGCTATGTTTGAAATGAGATGCACTTACACTATTTTCCTTATTGTTACCTGTTACCTGTTACTGGTCGTGATTTTCGCTTGCTGTGCCTTCGCTCTGGCTTCGCTCTGGCTTCGCTCCGCTTTCGTTCTGCCTTCGCTCTTGAGACTATAGGATGAACGGACCTATAACGGATTTACAACGGACCTGCAACGGACCTGCATTGGAGGGAGTTGGAAGTTCTCGCAGAATCTCATTGAAGCCCACATTAATTTTGAGAAATGGTTTTGGAATGGTTTTCACGTTCTTTTGAAGGATAATGTACATATTGTGATTGCTATTGAAAATAACGGAATTATTGTTACCGGAGCTTTTTCGCGTTTTTCAAGCATACTGAACAAGGTGAATCAGCCAGAAATTAATGCTTATTGTTATGTTGTTGAGACTGTCAGCCGCCTATATTCTATCCTCTATTTTGTACATAACAGCCTCATTATCTTTAGTTTACAATAATAGATTCTCGTTCAACAGGCAATTGAAAATCTCGGCCAGTAACGGGTAACGGGTAACAATAAGGATTATAGTGCATGGCCAAGAATTTTACGGAATTATTCTAAGGAGTTTATATACCTTATTATATATAGAAAATAAAAATATAGGCAGCAGTTTACACTATTTTCTTATTGTTACCCGTTACCTGTTACCGACACGTTTTCCGGGATGTCCCTGATTTGGTTTATAGTTTTTAGTTGTCATTATACTGCATTCGTTGACATCATACTTGAAAGGTTTGTCTAACCCTGCAGTAACAAGTAACAGGTAACAATAAGGATTTTAGTGTAAGCGTATCTCATTTCAGACATAGCACCCCCGTCTGGATATGCTCTGTTGGGGTCTATAGGATTCATATAAAAAAAATTCTGGAGAGAGCATCGCTGCTACCTCCAGAATAATCCGCGGATATTACTCGTTTTTATTTCATTTCACTAACTTTACTTTTTACGTAAAGTATATCTTATTAAACTCTGATTAGAGTATTCTTGTTACTGACGGAAATAGTTCGGAATAGGGTTCTCTATCTGGAACGTTGGGAGATTAGTGCCAAAGACACGTTGGAAATTCCTTGGCAAACCTGAACGCTTCCATAGTTCTGTGACGATAGTACCATCACCCCGGTCAAAGCTCAACTTGAACAGATTATCGTTCACCCACTCAATCTTACATTCCGCACCATGCTGAACTATCACATTGTTTTCCTTGTAAACAATAGGACGAAGCACACAGTATGCTCTAAATCTCATACCTGGATTAAGATCATATACTTGCAAAGACCACTCCTTGTCAAACACTTGGTATAGTTCATGAGGGGCAATCAAAAGCATATCCATACCTTCCACCTTCGACATTGCTCCATAACGATGCCAACAGCCATAAAGTTTATTGCCTGTGGCAGTCTTCATCTCAAGCATATCGACAACACGTTTTGCAGATACGGGGATATTTTCTGAACTATACAGCTCCGTAACATATTTACGATATGGAAACAATTCGTGCTCAATGTATTCACTATACCATCTCAATTTGAAACCCTTGTCATTACTATCATAGATATGGGTTTTCTTATCATCCACAGGAGCAGAATAGTTGAACTCCATTCCATCATTATCATGAAGTTCTGCCCAATATTCCTTATCCGTATCTTTCTGGACATTCCATTGCAATGCTATACTGTCACCACTATACTTGTACTGATCAAAAGGCGCATCCCTCTTCGAGCCATCATCATAGGCAAACTTTACGAGCCTATACAATCCCCTCGGATTCTCCTTACATCCAGCAGTCACCTTATCCACCTGCTGCCAAACATCAGCAGGTGCAGCCGTCACTCCCGAGGCTTTCTTTTCTGGAAGCCTGAAAGTAATAGGTATAGTGTACTTCATAGCCACCGGTTTGTTATCAAGAAGTGCAGGTTTCCATTTTGGCATGATGCTCAGAATACGCAGCACTTCTTTACTTAGTCTTTCGTCCGGTGATCTCAACACTTCGGGATTGCTAATTCCACCATCCACGCCTACTACAAAGGCTGTAATGGTGCGTCCGCTGATTTTCTCTTTCGCGCAATCACTCGGATATATTAAGCTCTTGTATATAAACTGCATCAAAGAGTCATTTCCTCCTGGAAATTCTGCCTTTACATCAGGCTCAGGAAACTTCTCCTTCTGCGCAAGACCGACAGCAGTCAGCAAACACAGTAAAATTGTGATTACATTTCTTCTCATAGTTGTACGTTTTAGTAAAAGGTTTGAATATCATTAAAATAAATCTGATCACAAATCACAATGACATCAGCATCGCCACCTTCTGCCATTGCATCTGGAAGAAGATTAATACATGTAACGTCGAATGAACGCTGACGTTCAGGTTTTGGCAAAACGGGATCAGTAGCATCCTCTTCGGAAGGGGTGATTTCTATCTCTTGGAACACATAGACATAGTCTTCTTCCTTCTTTGCTACTTTTGGCAAAGCCTTATGTTCTGAAGCATTCTGAGCCTTATCAAATGATGTACTTCCTATATTATTGTCGATAGCATGAGCTGTCATAGGCTCAATATTCTTGGGAGCAACGGTTGGCTTTATTTCTGCCATCTGTTCCTCGGAATCATTATGAAGCATATATGCTGTACCGATTATCAGCAGGCCGATGAAACATGCAGCTACAGCATACCACTTCTTTCCAAGCGGCACCTTCTTCGCCTTGCTTGCAGGATTCTCGCCGTTTGCCATCATACGGTCGAATTCCGCAGCACCAGGCTCAAGCTCTGCCATTATCTGCTGGTAGAGCTCTTCCTCGTTATTATATTGCTGTTTGTTCACCATAATTTCAAATGCTTTTGTAAGTCCATTTTAAGTTTCTTTCTTGCTGTCGAAATCATACTCTTGACCGATGACTTCGGAATGCCTGTCTGCTCTGATATTTCCTCTGCCGATTTTCCTTCGAGTTGCCGAGCTTTAAGCAAATCACGTTCTCGTGGATTGAGCCTTTCCATTGCCTCGTCAATCTTCTGTTGTACCTCTTTGGCATGTAGTTCGGCATCAGCAGATTGTGACGGTGGCGAGGCGATATCAGAAGTTATCTCGTCCTCGTATGTGTTTCGACTCTTATATAAATCCACGCACACATTCTTTGCCACCTTTACGGCAAGGGCATCGAGGTTTCGGTCGGCATTCAACCTTTCGCAGTATTTCCAGAGACGCAATAGAGCTTCTTGCGCAACATCCTCAGCATCCATCTGATTGCCGAAGAAATCACGTCCGACCTTCACCATCAAAGGTCGTAAGCGAAGTATGATTATTTCAAACTCTTTTCGCGTCATTCTACATTATATACTGCAAAAGTAAGAAAAAGTTAAGTTGGGAATGAAATTTTTTTCAACAATTTTTTCTCAAACAAGAACAAAGACAAATATAGTAATTTTTTTTAAGACTTTCGTTTACAAGCAATATTTTTTTGTTTTATTCACAAAAATATGTTGAGGCATGCCTAAGCAATAAAACAGGTTCTGGAGACAGCATAGCAGAAACGTGTCAGTAACAAGTAACAGGTAACAATAAGGATTTTAGTGTAAGCGTATCTCATTTCAGACATAGCACCCCCGTCTGGATATGCTCTGTTGAGGTCTATAGGATTCACGCAAAAAAATCTGGAGAGAGCATCGCTGCTACCTCCAGAATAATCCGCGGATATTACTCATTTTTTCTTTCACTAACTTTACTTTTACGTAAAGTATATCTTGTAAAACTCTGATTAGAGTTACTTGAACATTGTATTCTTAATCATCTGCTGAATGTCAGCAGGTGTATCCTTCATTCTACAGCAGTCAACGATGTATTTGCGAAGTTTTTCGGGCATGTTCACCTGTTTCTTCCAGATGTCGTGCCTTTTCTGCCATGTACCTCTAATCGTGGTTTTATCAATCCATGCCATAGCATCTTTGATTTTCTCTCGCCCCATTTCCGAGTACCAGCCATCCTTGAATGTGTAGGTGCCATATTCATGGGGCATTACAACGCATTTACCGTCTTTTGTCAAGGCAATCTCAGCACAGGCATACTCGCCATTAGGGCCATAGTATTTGAATTGCACGTAGCCAGTATTTTTGCCACACATAATTTTCTTCTCGCCTTCCCATTGCATAGATTCCATTATCCACGAGCCGACGATTTCCTTATCAGCAATTTTCGCTTTCTGTGCACATACCTGTAGCGCACTCATGAGTGTCACTACCATTACTAACATTAATTGTTTCATAAATCTTTTGTTTTTAGGTTAGACATTTGTGATTTGCGAGTGCAAAGTTATATTCTTTTCGCTTTTCTCGCAAGTTTTGGATTTTGCATCTTCTTTGCTTTCACTTTGCAATGTGTTTGCATGCCGTTTAAGCACCGATGGAAAGGATAAAATCATCCCATTCCTTAGCTCCACCCTTTTGTCCGAATACTTTCTTATATAATCTGCTGCGAACGGTACTGATAGTACTCACATCACGAGCCATAACAGAGGCAATGTCCGAAGGTGCGATGCGGAGCTTTATAAGCAGACATACCTGATATTCGAGTTCTGACATAGCATACAGTCCTCGCAACTGACTTATAAAACCCGGATATACCTTTCTGATATGGTTTTCAATATCCAGCCATTCTTCATCTTTCAATCTCTGTCCTGAAGCTATACGGCGTTGTAATGCTATGTACTGGTCAGAAGTGAAGAAAGCCGTTTCAACCGACTCTATGGCTTGTCTGACAGCCTGTGGGCGCTCTTGTTGCACTTCCTGAATCTGCTGAATCTGTAGTTGTAACCTATGTTTTGCCCTACGGTTCTGTACAGCAATATGCGCGATGAGCAATAGCAATATGATAGTTATGATGGTGGCAAAAATGAAACCATGAATTACATTGCTCTGTTGCCGTTCCTTTGACGAAAGTACATAGCTTTGTATGCCATCCTCGTCCGTTTGCTTTAGGTCGGTAGTAATGATGTTCTTTATTTCCATACCCCATTCCTTCTCAATATCGTCAGCACGATGCCAAGTAAGTAGAGCACCATTTTGCTGAATTACAATAGTAGAGTCATTGGTTATTTTGAGAGGATGAGGATCATCATTTTCCAGATATATATACTCGCCATTACCCTTGTTAATAAGCGTAATGTGGTCTTGTGAACTACGGTTTACAACCAATCCTGTTTCTGTTTTGCTAACAAAGCATGAGTATATAAGGCTGTCACCATCGTATAGTCGGAAAGGGATTCTCTCTTTCTCAGAGAAAGTTTCGGTTTTTCCTATAGGATATACAATCTGCCGTAGCGTCCATGCCCCTTGAAGGACGTACGGCTTATTGCTATTGTTTTCTGAATTGCATCCGATTAATAGAAATACTATAAATGTTATTAGAATCTGTTTCATTGCTTTATGATTTTGCATGCAAAATTAATCATTTTTCTGCAGAAAAATGATATTTTTTGTTTGCAATTAGTTTGCATTATCATTTTTATTATTGATATAATACAGATATACGCTTATGTATCAGAATCTTACTAATCCACATACATAGCTAAGGATTTTTGACAAAAAAAGAGCATTCATGGAGAATGCTCTATATTATAATTGATATTTATTGTCGTTATTCTTTTTCCTCTGTGGTCATGCGTACTTGCCAGTATTTATCTGCCTGCTCTTCAGAGGCATCGTGCCAACGGAAATGAACATCGTGGAGTTCATTCAAAATGATAGGACGATATGTGGCAAAGTCAATAGGATACTGATACTGTAGGTTGCCCATAGCATCGGCAATGGCAAAGGTGATGATTGGGTCGTGATCGTAGGCAATGAATTCTATCACTACAATCTGTCCGCGATCATCAACACGTGAGTCCTTACGGGTAGAGAAATGAGAACAACCGACGTCAAGGAGATCGGCAGTATGTGTGAAGTCATACATCTCCTTTGCCACGCTCTTCTTGAACTCGTCGTTCCATACAACCCTACCGATAGAGTTATCCATGAGCTGATATGCCCATCCGCCTTTCAACACGCTTTTGATAGTCTTGCGATTAGTGCTGGCAGAAGAGAGGATATCCTTGAACAGCTGTATTACAGCCTTGCCTGCAGGGATGAGATTTCCCTTTGAACCGAGGAAAGCACACTGGCTTACAAAGTAGTATGCTCTGTCAAGGCAATAGATATATTTGCGATATATCCAAGCGGCATGAACAAGGTCGCGTGGTGTTCCTTCACCACTACGTACTTTCTTGACATATTCGTCACACAGACAAACTGCCATCTCATATATTCTCAGGATACTTGCCTCTTTAAGAGAAAGATCTTTGTAAACCATTAAATCTTTCATTTTCGTGTTTTGTGTTAAAAGATTAGTGATTAGAATTATGTGTTTAGAGTTTTGCGCTTTGAGCTATCAATATTCTACTCTCTACGTTACACTTTTAACTTCTATTGTAGCCCGACCGGGAATCGAACCCGGATCTACTCTTTAGGAGAGAGTTGTTCTATCCATTGAACTATCAAGCCCCATTATCAGACCTTCTAAATCTCCCTTAAAGTGAGACTTTTTTAGGTTCTCACGCTCTCCCCCTTTAAGGGGGAGCGGGGAAGAGGGTCTTTATTTTCAGAGTGCAAAGATAATTAGAATATGTGAGATTTCAAAAAGAAAAGGTAATTATTTTTGCATTTTCGGTATTTTTGCCTATTCCAGAACTGTTCAATAAACTCACATATGCTTTTTAAAACACAGAGATGCAAAGTTTTTTCTGAACACAGAAAACACGAAAAAACACGAAGATTTTTTAGAACGCAGAGACGCAAAGGCGCGAAGTGTTTTCTTGACCACGGAAAACACGAAGATTTTCTTGACGACAGATTACCATTTGTTCTGTGACTTACTTTAGATTATTTGGTTTCAGCGAAAAATAATTACCAATCCACTCTATCTTTATCCAATATTTTTTATCAAGAATTAGAGAATTAGAGAAATTTGAATTAATGCGAAGAAGAGAAGATTGCTACTTGCGTAGCATTTGGAATGGGCGTGATTGGCAGGAGCGTAAGCGACCTTTCTCAAATTCGCATCAATTCAAAAAATTTTCTCTAATTCTCTAATTCTTGATAAAAATTTAAAATTGTACAGATTTCAGATAAAATCTCTGTGCCTTCGCGTCTTTGCGTTTGAAAATCCTGTTTTTTCAGAATTTAAACTTTTTATTTGGCTGTGTAAATTCTTTTGTTTATCTTTGCAATTAAATCATTCAGAAATGACAATATCGCTCGATAACATATCAATAGGCTATGGCAGCATAGTTGTGGCTGACGGCATCAACGCAGAACTGAATAGTGGGCAACTGACTTGTCTGCTGGGAGCTAATGGTGCCGGTAAGTCAACCCTTCTGCGCACTCTCTCTGCCTTTCAGCCTGCCCTTGCAGGAAGTATCACTTATGATGGTCGTGCACTTGACGATTTCACGCCTCAGGAGCGTGCGCGTCTTATTGGTGTGGTGCTTACGGAACGCTCAAAGATGGAGTATATGAGTGTGCGCGACCTTGTGGCTATGGGCAGAATGCCTTACACGGGTTTTTGGGGTGGTATGAATGATGATGACCGTAAGATAGTGAACGAGGCTATGGAGAAGGTCGGAATCACGGCTTTGGCTGATCGTATGGTTGATACCCTTAGCGATGGAGAGCGTCAGAAGGTGATGATTGCCAAGGCTCTTGCGCAACAGACTCCCGTTATCTATCTTGACGAGCCAACGGCTTTTCTTGACTTCCCTTCAAAGGTGGAGACGATGCAGCTTCTCCTCGCTCTCTGCCATGACATGCAGAAGACTGTTTTCCTCTCAACGCATGATGTGGAGATTGCCATTCAGATGGCCGATAGCTGTTGGGTGATGGGCGATGGCGGTTTGCATATCGGTACACCTCGTGAGTTGGCGGAGCAGGGTATCATCTCCAGATTCGTGGAGCGTCCGGGAGTGGTGTTTGACAAAGAGAACCTTTCTATCAGAATCAATTAAGTTCTGCAAGTCCTTTATTGCCTGGAAGGCAACACCATGAGTAACCGAGGCGCATACTCGACGAGGGAGAGGATGCCCTCGGATAGAAACGATCACCATCTTTACTAGCCTGGAAGGCTGTACCTGATTGGCTTTTTTACGCATGACCTTTCGCGATGTACTGCCATCCAGGCAGTAGAAAGTTTTTGGACTTAATCCCCGCACATCCTCGTTTCACTCGTATGTATGGGGTTACTCATAGTACTGTCTTCCAGACAGTTTTGAACTTGGATGTTTTCCCATTGAACATACCTTTTGGACAGAACTTTTTCTCTTGAATCGCGGTGTCATTAAGTTTTGATACCGTGTTTTTTGAATGTCTCATTGTCTCATTTTCTCATTTGAATCTCTTTAAAGTCCATTACTACGTGCGTGTTATTATATTATAGATTGGAATCATAGCGGAAGCACAGGGGAACCACGCTTGACTCTTAAATGAAAGTGATTTGCTTTAGCTTGATGAGCTTCAGCGAGTAAGAATGAAAAATACAAGATAGTGTTTTCGCTCGTGGCCTTTGATTGAAAACATGTCGCTCTGTTTGCAGGAGGGGAGGGATGTTGGCAAAAGGGTAACTATTTGTAAATTTTCATTTATTTTCGAGAGCAAATATACAAAATGCGTAAGTGGGTTGTCAAGCTTTTTGGCAAAAAATTTTCAGAAAAAATGAAAAAAGCATTCTGAAGGGGTTCAGATGGCACCTTGCGTTGCTTGTTTTTTTAATTATAAACACAAAGACGCGAAGGCGCAGAGATTTTATCTGAAATCTGTACAATTTTAAATTTTTATCAAGAATTAGAGAATTAGAGAAAAATTTTTTGAATTGATGCGAATTTGAGAAAGGTCGCTTACGCTCCTGCCAATCACGCCCATTCCAAATGCTACGCAAGTAGCAATCTTCTCTTCTTCGCATTAATTCAAATTTCTCTAATTCTTGATAAAAAATATTGGATAAAGATAGAGTGGATTGGTAATTATTTTTCGCTGAAACCAAGCAAGCTAAAGTAAGCCACAGAACAAATAGTAATCTGTCGTCAAGAAAATCTTCGTGTCTTTTCGTGTTTTCTGTGGTCAAGAAAAAACTTCGCGCCTTCGCGTCTTTGCGTTCTAAAAAATGGTGCTAAAAACTCTACGTTTTTACGTTCATACCCCTGGAAGTGTTAAAAGCCGTGCAAATGGGAAAATGAGACAATGAGACATTTGAAAAAGGGGGGTATTGCAAAAAAATATATAGTTAAATTAATTCGCGCGAACATTATTATATAAGGATTTTTCGATATACCGTGAAAAGTAAATGTCTCATTGTCTCATTTACTCATTTGAAAAAATCATAGAAAAATACTGTTTTTGATACTCTATATATGATGTTTTCGATACTTCATGCTGTAACATTTATGATATAATACTTTCGCCTTTTCAACTGTAGTTTTTATTCATCCCCTCTTGTATTTTCCTGCAATATTTCTGAATGTAAATAACAAGTTCAAATGAGAAAATGAGACAATGAGACATTCTCAAAAACACGAAATCGTAATGGAAAACACGCAAAAACCTTTGTATTATGGATAATAATTCATATCTTTGCGTCATAAATGTTAGAACCCCAAAGGGGTGACACCTAATAGGGCGGTTCGTAAGAGCCGTTATATTTAGGTTTATACTAATATGAGTGCCGAAGGTACGATACCTATAATAAGTGTCGCACTTTGACTTTCCCTTCGGCCTTCGACCGTTGGTTCAGCGCTCTTTAATCTCACAATCATATTATGGTAGCGCTCACGCACTACCCTTTTAGGTGTCGGGCTTACAGCCTTCGCTAATTATGAAAACACCTGAATCTGTAAAAATAAATACAAGCAATGGCAACAGCCCTACAACAACTCATGCAGCAACACCTGTTGCTGAAACTGGAGTATAACACAGAGAAACAGGCTTATCAGCAGCAGACGGAGGCGATAGGCATTCGCCGAAAGGTGAAGCGTGGTGACGCATGGGCTAATGTCCGTGTGGGGAAATCGTTTTATAACTCCCTAAACCAGATGTGCGTCGAGATTTTCCGCACAGAGGATCAGGATATAGAGCATAACTTTGAATTTGGAAGACCTGTTGCTTTCTTCCGTACAGTACCTAAAGAGGATGATAAGAATAAGTCAGAGGTGAAGTTCTTGAACGTAACAGGTACGGTCAGCTTTGTGGATGGCGACAGAATGGTGGTTGCTCTGCCAAAGGATGACTATGTTCAGCAACTGCAATCAGCCAGTTCTTCCGTTCGCGAATCAAAGTCCCCCTTTAAGGGGGATTTAGAGGGTCTCTACGTCTCCCTCTCCTTCGACGAAACCTCCTACCGCCTAATGTTTGATGCCCTTGAGCGTGTGATGCACGCCCGAGGAAACCGCTTGGCATATCTTCGCGACCTCTTCTATTCGCATCAGCCAGTAGGGCGATTCTCCTTCCAGCCAATGCAGTTTCCGTGGCTCAACAAGACTCAGGAGAAGGCTGTTAATGAGGTGCTGTGGACAAAGGATGTGATGGTGGTTCATGGTCCTCCGGGAACAGGCAAGACCACAACTTTGGTTGAGGCAATCAACGAGACTCTCCGACGAGAGAGTCAGGTGCTGGTGTGTGCCCAGTCTAACATGGCTGTTGACTGGATAAGCGAGCAACTTGTGGATAGAGGCATCCCTGTGCTTCGTGTGGGTAATCCTACGCGCGTAAATGACAAGATGTTGTCGTTCACATACGAGCGTAAGTTTGAAGGCCATCCGGAATATCCTCAGCTATGGTCGCTTCGCAAGGCAATACGCGAGATGAGGTCAAAGCGCAAGCGTGGTTCTGAGAGCTATCATCAGCAGTTGGATAGGCTTAAAAGTCGTGCCACAGAACTTGAGGTGCGTATCAATGCCGAGATATTCCAAGAGGCTCGTGTAATAGCCTGTACGCTTACAGGAGCGGCCAATAGGGTGCTTGACGGCATGAAGTTCACCACCTTGTTTATTGATGAGGCTGCACAGGCACTTGAGGCCGCTTGCTGGATTCCTATCCGCAAGGTGTCGAGGGTAATCTTTGCAGGCGATCATCAGCAATTGCCGCCTACGGTAAAGAGTATTGCAGCCTTGAAGGCAGGACTTGGCAAGACGCTTATGGAGCGTATCGTGGAGAACAAGCCAGAGGTCGTTACTCTGCTTCAGGTACAGTATAGGATGAACGACCAGATAATGCAGTTCTCAAGCAGGGAGTTCTATAATGGTATGCTCCAGACGGCTCCAGAGATAAAATACCGCGGAATACTCGACTATGACATTCCTATATCATGGTATAATACCGATGACCTCCCTGATGATATTGAGAGTAAGGAAGAATTTGTAGGGGAGTCATTCGGCAGAATAAACAAGGCAGAGGCAGAACTTACCCTTCAGCATCTTGAACTGTATTATGGAAGAATCGGCAAGCAACGCATCCTCGACGAGCGTATTGATGTGGGCATCATCTCTCCTTATAGGGCACAGGTGCAGTTGCTAAGGCGAATGATAAAGAAGCGTGAGTTCTTCAAGCCCTACCGTCATCTCATTTCCGTTAATACCGTTGACGGCTTTCAGGGACAGGAACGCGACGTTATAATCCTCTCTCTCGTAAGAAGCAACGATGAAGGTCAGATAGGCTTTCTTCGCGACTTACGCCGAATGAATGTAGCCATCACCCGAGCAAGGATGAAACTCATCATTCTCGGTAGCGTAGGCACGCTTACAAAGCATCCTTTCTACAAGAGGTTGTATGAATATATCGGTAGTCTCTCAGCTCTCGATGAAAAAGATTAGCATAAAAGATGCGTATTTATTGCCGTTGTTCCTCCACTCTTCCTCCTATGATCCTCCGTACCAAAGTCGGTGCAAAGTCGGTGAGGGGGCGGACTTTCATCGAGTTTGGTTAGGAGTTACTTAGGAAGTAAAAACAAAAAACCAGATTAGCATTTCGCTAATCTGGTTTTTATGTTAATCTTTATTCTTTGTAATAATCTGTCGTGACTGGAACTCCACTATATAGTGTAAACCTACGGAGTCTCTTTCCCATAAATATCTACCATCGCCAATTATCTTCTCAAGACGGAGCTTAATATTGCAATTACCTAAAGCATGATTACCATAGATAGCTTTAAGTGGAACATTATATGCAGTATCATTGTCAGAGAAACAATAATAAAGATGATAGTCAAAATTCCCCACAAGACCTTTTGCTGTAAATGAAATAGAAGTTGGCTTATGATGCATAATCATCATGCTGTCTTTCTGCTCATATTCCTTGGTATATGGTGAACAAAGGTCATGATTAGAAACAGATTTAACATCAAAACCCAAGTATGAAGTTGGGTCTTTACTAATCATAGTTGTCAATTCAGAAATTGGGAAGTTACGGAACACCAATTCATTCATCTCATAGCCCTCTACATATAAAGAAACATTATTAATTGTGTCTGCCTCCACAATCTTGTTTTCTTTGTCGAGAGTCTGAATAATATATTTGCCCTGATATTCTCCACCGATAGCGCCATCGAATTTCAGATTTCTTGCATACTCGTCGGATGCATATAGATCATTTGTTGTCGTTTCCTCATCCTTATCACATGAGACAAAGGAGAATCCTGATACAATAGCGATAAACGCTGTGATAAAAATTTTACTATACTTCATTATCAATTTTATGTTAAATTTGTATGTATAAAAACATTCGTCAGTTAAGAAAACGACAAAAGTGATAAAATATTATGTGTAATAATGATAATTCTTAAAACTTACATAAAAACCCTGATTGGTATTTGCCAATCAGGGTTTTATATTATAGAAACACCTTGAATCCTGTATATCTTTTAGAATTTTACACCAGCCGATAGACAGATACCATGTTGCTTCAATACAGTATAATCCTCTAATGCATATTTATCCCACTTATTGTAATCATAGATGTAATCCAAATCACAGATAATAGAAAAATTCTTAAGTGGATATTCAATACCCAAACCTGCATATAAGCCGAATTGAGTATCAAAATCATAGTCTATTCTTTCATCTTCCATAACTTTATTTTTCTTGAATCCTCCTACGTTACTATCATAAGAATATCTTGAATTTGTAAAATGGAATTTATGAGATGCAAGGCGATAGATAGCACCACACTTTGCACGTAACATAAGTGATCCCATCTTAAACTGATAGCCAGGACCAAGCATTACATCTAACTGCTGAAAGTCAATATCTGAAAATTTCTCAAAAAAATGAAGATAAGTATGAGGCAGATCATCCTTATACACATCAGGAAGATCTTGCGACGCTTTACCTGGTTCGAATGCTATGCCTACATTTACCATCAATCCCTTAAACAAACGATTTATGTGGAAATCGAGACCTGCTGATATCTGAGGAGAAACGCCAGACACAGTTTCGTCATTATAGAATTTATATGTTGTGTTTTTTAAGCCTACCTTCACCCAATAATACATTGTGCGGTCTTCTTTTGGAGTCTTCTTGTTTTTGTATTCGAATGCCTCACAAAAACCATCAGGACATACCTCATCCACATAAGCCTTAACAGCCGCCTTGGTGTTTTCGCGGTTCTTGTTTTTCTCCAAAATAAGATGGGTGGCATTAGGACTCTTGTTGAGCATAATCAGCACATCTTTCATTTCATTCCTGACTTCCTTTTTGTCAGTAGAGCGTTGTGCCTTTACTACCGAGAATTTTGCCAGATTTCCATCTTCATCTTCAAGCAACATCTCATCAGCTCCTAACTGATAAAGATTCATGTTTCCATGAAGAACGTACTCGACAAAAAGAACCTTTTTGCCTTCATCTTCTGTTTCCACCTCTTTACTTACATAGTAAATACCATTGCTGGTGAACCTATAGCCGGAAATCTCCTCTGGAAGATAGGTCTTGAATGATGTCTCACCTTTCTTTCTGAAAACGCATCGCTTCATGTTCATGGCTGATGTTCGAAAATCAATGTCACCGTAAAGCGTATCGCCTTGCAGTGTTATAACATAACCTTCACGAATATTGCTTTGAGCACAAAGTTGTAATGAAGGGATTAAAAACAACAGTACTAATACATATCGCACCGTCTTCAAATGTTTTAATAGTTTCATAGACTTTTATTTTGTATTAATTTTTATATTTCATAAGTTTATATGCAAAATAGAATGGTTCAAAATCCTGTCATATCAGTTTTCATCTATCTTAGTTATGCACATACAAAAATAGAAAAATCCTAATGACCATGCAAAGGTACTAATAAAAACGAAAACTTCACAAATTTTTCCCCATTAAAACATAAAAAAATGCTTTTTTCACGATTATATTTAGTAAATGCTATGATATTTCCAAAAAAGAGACAAAGTTCATAATCTTCCAATCCTATTTTGTATCCAAAATGACAGATTGCTTTTGTTTAGACGCTGTTCTTGCATAAAAACACCTTGAATCCTGTATATCTTTTAGAATTTCACACCAGCCGATAGGCCTATATTTCTTCATAGGGAATCCCCTTTATGTGTATAGGGAAAAACCTTGTTTACTTCTTCTGAAAATTTATACTTTTGCACTCAGAAAAACGACTTTACAAGCGACAAGACCCTTTTTTAGAGTGCGAAAATGCTTTGTATGTTGCATTGAAAGAGAAGAATAACCGTAAACAAGATTTATTATGAAGCTGACAATTCTGACATTATTATTTGTATTGTCTTCTGCATTCTCGTTTGCAGAAGGAGAAGGCGTTCCGTGTCAAGGACGTGTAGTAAGCGCGGAGACAGGCGAAGCGTTGCCTTTCGTGAGTATTTATGTAAGAGAAGGAGTTGGTACCATGACAAACGAGGAAGGTGATTTTTCCATCGTTGTAAATGATGATGACATCCTCCAGGTTTCGTGCATGGGATATGAGAAACTGCACGTGAAGGCTTCTTCTATAGGCGAGTCGCTGAAGCTTAAACCTATGTCGCATACCTTACAGGAAGTAACCGTATTTTCTGGAAGAAACATACTGGAAAAGACAGCTGCGAAACTGCGTAAATCATATCGCAAGAACAAGAAAGAGAGGAGCGTTTATTTCTACCGACAACTTACCAAGACTTCTGCCGATGACCTCGTTGAAACCTTTACCGAGGCAAATAGTGCGGTGAATCTGCGTGAGATAGAGTTTGTTAGCGGTCGTCATGGCCGTCAGGTTGGCGATACTCTGTTGCATTCGCTCATAGAAAATATGAATTTCCATCATCTCCTGGAACTCTCTCCTGCTATTTATGATACAAAGTTCTGGAATGGGACATATACGCCTTTAGGTATATTCGATATGCTTTATATTCCTAAGAACATATATAGCTATTCGGCAGAGATTCTTAATGATAATGATAGGAAGATATATGCAATTACGGCTTCACGTAATCTGGAGAAATCGTTCACAAGGCTTCTTACTGGTACGCTTTACATAGATGCAAAGACATACGAATTGCTTGGCTTCAAGGGACAGTTGGAAGGCTTTAATATAAATATCAAAAAAGACCTTGTTTCCCGTACTGCCGATATTGATTGTTCTGTTGTAATTAACTATCGTTCAGACAAGGGCTTTCCAGAGGTTCAGAGCATAGGTTACAACTTTGATTCCGGGGATCTCAAAGTCAAGGCTATTCTATTCAATATTGATAGGATTGCCCAGACAGGTGAATTGGTCACTAAAAAGGAGAGGAAGCAGTTGAGGAAGAAGCACAACAAGAAAAATGATGTGCAGGAAAATATGCTTGCCAATATCAATGACAAGAATTTTGCCGAACTGATGAAGAAGAATGCCAACTTCGTGAAACGTACTGCTGCTGAGGCTGAAATGGCTGAAGGTAAAGCTATTACGCGCGAAGAAATGCTGGCAACAGACTATAGCGTAAGAGATGGTAACAATGTGCGTAAATGGCATTTGCAGCTGCCTGACACTAAATTAGGCAATATGACCAACCGCCTTGTGAAAATCGGGCAGTTAATACCGCAGGAGAAAGTGTTTGTCCACATGGATAACACATGCTATTTCTTAGGTGACACGTTATGGTTCTCTGCCTATCTCCGTCGTACAAATGATGACAAGCCTTCGGATGTGAGCGGTATTCTATATGTGGAACTGCTCAATCAGGATGGCTATGTGGTGGAACGTAAGATGGTGGATATGAATAATGGACGAGGGCATGGAAACTTCGTTATTGATAAGGACTGGTATAGCGGATTCTATGAGCTTCGTGCCTATACACGTTGGCAGCTAAACTGGGGTGCTTTTGAGAAAAAACATTCAGCAGATTGCCAGGACTGGTTCTTCAACGAGGAACTGGAACATAAGTTCTTTACCGATTATGATAAGCTGTACAGTCGTGTGTTCCCTATATATGATGTTCCTATGAAGGCTGGCAGCTATAACCGGATAATCATACCTCGGGCTATGGCAAGAAGTTTCAAGAAAGATCCCGACAAGAACGAGTTGCAGTTGCGTCTATATCCTGAGGGTGGCGAAATGATAAAGGGTGTGCCTTGTCGGGTAGCCTTTGAGGCAGCATATACCAGTGGGGAATATGTTGATGGTACTGTCTCAATACAGGAAGGGAAGAAAACAAGGAAACTCGCGCATACTGATAATCGCGGACGTGGCGTCTTCACCTTTACGCCTACTGACAGCAAATCGCCTGAGTTCCTGTTTACAGCCACAGATAAAAATAAAAAAGGTACGGCAAAGGCCTCTATCAAGGATATATCTGCTGATGGAGTGGTGCTTAGCGTAGAGCAAAGTGACTCTCTATGGAATATCTGTGTGACAAAGGCAGGTGAGTTGAAATCAGATACACTCGGAATCACCATTATGCACGATGCACGAGTAAGGGCTATGTATGAATTGACAGATAGCGTGACAAAGATAGCCTTGAATAATGATGACCTTGAGACAGGAGTTAATCAGGCTACGGTGTTCGACGCTCAGGGCAGGAAACTTGCCGATCGCCTCTTCTTCGTCACACGTCCTGATATGAATAAGGCAAATATCAGCATATCAGGTGTTAAGGATATTTATAAGCCTTATGAGAAGGTTGATATCGAGGTACAGTCAGACAAATCAATAAAGACAGAAGTCGTATCATTGGCTATTCGTGACAACCAATATTCCGACGTCCTGTTTGACAATGGCGATATGTTTACGGAAATGCTCCTTGCATCGGAGATAAAAGGCTTCGTGCCAAATCCTTCATGGTATTTTGAGAAAGACGACTATGAGCATCGCCATGCTCTCGACTTGCTGATGATGACACAAGGCTGGCGCCGTTTCAACTGGCGACAGATGGCTGTGCGTGGCGAATGGGAACTGACACAACCGGATGAACATACTCCTATCATTACCGGTACGCTGTATGACTATCATTTCAGCAATTTCTACAATATCAGTAGATGGTGTGATAAATTGTATGAAATTTCTGAAATGTATCAAACGGATTCATTGAATAATGCGTTTCAGGTAGATTATACACAGCTGGTCAGTAATCAGGATTTTATGCAGAACCAGTCATTTAAAGAGGAAATGTTTAATTTTAATGTGAGGCCTAGATATCTTGGATTTGAGTATGATGAATTCGATGAAATTGGCAGGGTAGAAAAAAAGAAAAGTTTCATGGTTTATGCCTCACTTGTTGATGTTGATACAGATAAAAACTCTGATATGCTGGCATCAACCAAGAACGGAAGATTCACCATACGCCTTCCAAAGACCTATTCACCAATGGTTCTTTTCCTTACAGCCAGTGATTCTACAAAGTGGATGGATGGTAAAAGAAAAAATATGTGGGTAAATGGAATGCCTGATGCTGAATGGCAATATAAAGAAAGCGATGATGCGGAATCTACTCTGATTGTTCACTTCCCTTACCCACGCTTTGCCAAGCCGTTTGATTTCTATCAGCAGCATCTGAATTTATTTTCAGGCAATTTCACGGATGATAGGAAGCTTTCCGATGGTTCTATATTGCTCTCTGAGATCAATGTGAATGCAAGACACTCATCACTTCGTCAGATACCTTATTCTATGCCTGCATTTCAGGTAGATGGCTATGAAGGTTACAATCATGCCATAGATGCTGGAATGCGCCATGCCACGCCATGGCATATACTCCGTTCATATATGGGCGACTATGGTCAAGCGCTACCGTATGTAAACAATGGAGGTAGTAACAAGGATTATAGAATGTATGTGCGAAAGGGAGCCGGACGTATAGAACGGATGATACACAATAAGGATGTTCCTATGGATTCAATTTATCGTCGTGCCTATCTTGATTCAAGAGGATTCCATACAAGTGAAGGAATAGAGGAAAGATTGGATAAGATAGACCGATACGTCATTTACAGCGATTATCAGCCACGCTTGTCAGGAAGTGCCCGCTATGCTGGTAGCAACCTTCCAGAGTCAGTAAACGTTGCATATCCATTGCTTGATAATAACAAGCAGTTATACTATCGTGATCGTCGCTATGTTTTTGATGGCATAGATGTACCTGATGAGTTTTATAGTCCTGACTATAGCAAGTGTGAACTGCCTAAAGAGCCTACAGACTATCGTCGCACACTCTATTGGAACCCGGCATTACAGCTTAATGCTAATGGAACGGCAAACGTCACGTTCTGGAATAATTCCAATGTAAGTAAGATTTCAGTATATGCAGAAGGCCTTACAAATGATGGAGTAATTTTGCATGGTGAACAGCAATAAATGATTAATCCAAATGAACAAGCTCGTTTTGCTCATTTGGATTATTTCTTTAAGTGATAATCACCACAATTTAGAATCTGTTCAGCTCTTATATATCTTCTTTGCGATAGGTCGGTTTTTGTTCTGAATCAGTTCTTGTATAAAAAACGCAGAAATATTTGGTAATGTGAAGATTAATCCATATCTTTGCATTCTGTAAAGATAACTCACAAGTACCTTGAATTTAAACAATTAATATAATGAGAAGAAGATACATTCTTACAGCACTTTCTGTCTCTATGTTCTGTCATGTAATGGCTGATAATGTCCTAACACGTGACACTATTACTATTCAGGCTGCAAGTCCTTCACAACTATATAAGGAAAAAAATGAAAAGAAATTTATAAAACCAGAGGCTCTCGGCTTCAAGATTAAGAATATAGAGGTTCCTAAGAATTTCTACAACTTCATTACAGATGATTCATGTGAAAACATCTGCTTTCTTAGTGCAGATACAATAGCGGATGAAACTAAGAAAAAGAAGAAGCAGAATATATTGATGACCGTAAAGCGAATATCTGACGACAAACTCCTATACAGCAAGACTTTCCCATGGAAAGGACAGAAATATATATTGTCAAAAACAAGCGTGACGGAGTTGCTCTTCAATAATACCACTATCACGGATTTTGCATCAACCGCACAGGTGTTTCAGCAGAAAAGTGTGCATTCATATTTAGGTTATGTAAACGACAGACTCCTCCTTTGCACACGCAACAACATAACCGATGCTGGAAAGATAACAGCCTATTCCTTGAAGACAGGTGAGGAGATATGGCAAACGAAAAAGATTCTCAACGTCAATTATGGTCTGACCTATTGCCAGCCTATAGATGAAGTGAGTGACTATGTTGTCTCAGGAGACCTCATTCGCGTCAACTGGGAAACTGGTGACTTCAAGAAATTGGATTGCAAGACATGCATCACTAATAAGAAAAGTGTCCTAACTACTGCACTTATAGGAGTAGCTGCAGGAGTTGCGGGAGGTATGATAGGAGCTCCTATGGTGTATATTCCAGTCTATAATCTAACATCCAACTACTACCGCTCGTTCTACTATATGCCAAGTTCACTTAGAATAGCCGGACTTAACTCTGACGTTATTCAGAACTCTGGAAAGAACTATTTCGCTGACCGCAACTCATTACATTGTTTCGATAATGATATGAACGAGACATGGAATGTAGAACTTCCTGAGAAGGGCACGCGCTCAGAACTCTTCCTCAAAGGCGATACAATATGCATGGTAAACCTCGCATTGGGTATATATGGCAATAGTGGCACAAAGGCAATGGAAAAACCATACGTCGCTACATTCAGCGCCAATGATGGTAAGTTGTTCTCATATCAGCCAATAGAGATGGAAAAGCAAAACGTCATATCCTGTATCTCTTTCGGTGATCAATTACGCTTGCTTTTCCCAAACCGAGAAGCTATCTACAATACTACCACCAATAAGATGGAATTTTTTGATACTGATACAACCCTTATAGGAAGTTTCAGATACTATATTGGCGAAGGACAGTTGTACAAGTTGAATTCAGATAACTCATTCTCTGAATTAAATCCAACAAAGGATTATATGCCTATTAGGACGAACAATGGATATGTTGTTGATGTAAAGAATGGAAAGCCAACCGTCTTGGCAACCCCGTCTGAGGCTTTCAGAACCATAGCAACTCATGATGATATGACATTCATCATAGGACAGAGAGGTGGGTTCATGGAGCTATGGTTACTCAAAAATGGTGAGGCAGCCCTCATTAATGACAGGATAGAATCCATCCGTACAAAATACAGACACCTGATTCTATGCTTAGATAATGGAAAGATACAGGTGATAAGTTATTAAATTCTTCATCCGCAATACCTTTGAAATGGTGTTGCGGATGTTTTTTATAAGAGTGAAATTATTAAGTGAGTTCGACAACTTGCGTAGCTTTGTTGAGCTTGCGAAAAATTTCATCAACTCATATATTTCTGAAAAACACGTGGGTGAAGAAGCTCTGAAGGAGCGACACCTAAAAGGGCGGTTCGTAAGAGCCGTTATATTATGGACATTATAGTTATCTGAGGTCTGAAGGACCGACATTTATTATATATATTTATTAGGTGTCGCACCTACGGCGCTCACTAAAAAACATTATTATAGTAACAGCCCTTACGGACTGCCCTTTTAGGTGTCGCTCCTTCAGAGCTAATACAATCACATTTATTCCCGAGCATTTTTACATAAAAAAGCCCCAGACTACCGTAGTAATCCGGGACTCTAATTAATATTATAACACTAAATAAACATTTCTTACTTGAAGAGCAGTGGAGCCATTTCCTTGAGTGAACGGCGCCATGTGAGGAACTCGTGTGCTGTGCCCTCTGAAACATAGCCTGTAGCCTTGAAACCTGCTGCTGTGAGGTCATCTACAGCCTTCTTGATGCGGTCTGGAGTCTCCTTGCTACCACAAGAGAGGAACATGTGCTTAGGAGCCTTGATGTTCTGGAGATCCTTTGGCTCGTAAACGCCACCGCTGAGCAAGCCCCAGTAACCGAATACCTCTGGGCGAGCGAGAGTAGCCATACGTGTTTCCATACCACCCATAGAAAGACCAGCCATAGCACGATGGTCACGGTCAGCGATTGTGCGGAAGTGTGAATCTACATAAGGAACAAGCTCATCCATGAGAACCTTCTGGAATGCTGTCCAGTCGAACTCGTTCATGTGACCGAACTTCAGCTCGTTTGTCATACCGTAGGTCATAACGATGATGAATGGCTCGCACTTGCCCTCTGCGATGAGGTTATCAAGGATAAGGTTTGCATGTCCCTGATTGCTCCAAGCAGTCTCATCCTCACCCCAACCATGCTGGAGATAGAGAACAGGATACTTGTTTGCAACTGCCTTGCCACCCTTCTTAACAGTAGGCTTCTCATAACCTGCAGGAGTATAAACGTATGCCTCACGCTCTGTGTTGGTTGATGGAGAGTGGAAGATAATCTTCTGTACGTTACCGTGAGGAACGTTCTTGAGAGCATAGAAATCCTTATCGTGAGCAGGAATCTCGATACCTGACTCCCAACGTACTGAACCGTAGTAGTTCTTAGCACCTGGATCGTTTACTACGCCACCGTCGATAGTGAGGTGATAGTAGTGGAAACCTTCATCCATAGGGCCTTCTGTTGTACCCCACCAGAAACCGTCCTTACCCTTGCGGAGAACAGTACCGCCTCTACCGCCAAGACCAAGGCTAACGATAACTGACTTAGCCTGTGGTGCCTCTACGCGGAAACGAGCATAGCCCTGAGAGTTAACCATTGGATACTCCTGACCAGGCTGATTCAACTCGCTTGGCTTGAAGTCCTCAATAGGAGAAGCGTTATCCAGAGCAGGATCAAACTTGAGAACTGCGTTGTATGCTTCCTTCTTGTTGAGATCCTTGTCGAAAAGGAGAGGATAGTTAGATGTACCTACCCATGAATCGCGGTCAGAGAGGTTCCAGAAAGTAACAACGTCAACAACGTCCTTATGCTTACGCAGGCACTTGAAGAGCTGTACGTATTGGTCTGTATGGAGTGACTTAACCCAAGGCTTGATCTCTACACCCTGACGGCTGAAATTGAGCTGACCACCCATTTCCTCATTTGCACGGATATCAAGCTCAGTAATCTGGATATGCTTAACGAGAGTAGCATACTTGTCGATAGCATTGCCGAAATCCTCCATTGATGGGTTGAAGATGTTGAGGTGACCCTGCATACCGATACCGTCGATAGGCACACCTGCATCCTTCATCTTCTTAACCATGTCGAAGATACGCTGGCTCTTGCCCTTGTCGAATGCGTTGTAGTCATTATAGAAAAGGAGAGCCTTAGGATCTGCCTCACGAGCAAACTCGAATGCCTTTGCAATGAACTCATCACCACAGAGCTTGTAGAGGTCAGACTCGCGGTATGGGCTTCCAGCAGGACGATTGCCCCATGCAGGACGCTGCTGATCTGCCATAGCCTCATTTACTACATCCCAGCAATAAACGATGTCCTTATAACGGTTCATGACTGTGTGGATATGGTCACGAAGGCGCTCGTAGAACACTTCCTTCTTCACGAAGTTACCCTTCTTGTCACGAAGCATCCAGTTAGCAAACTGGCTGTGCCAAACGAGACAGTGACCACGCATTGGGATCTTGTTGCGACGGCACCAGTTAGCGATGCTATCAGCTTTCTCCCATCTCCATTCACCCTCATTTGGATGAAGCTCACCTGGTTTCATGTCGTTTTCGCAGGTAACGCTGTTGTAGTTCTCGAGGATTACCTTCTGCTCAGCCTCAGAGAAGTTACGTGTGTTGAGCGCAACACCTACCTTGAAATAGTCTTTGTATGCATCCTTCAGTCCCTGAGCGTAGGTGCTCTGAGAAGCCACGAGTGCAAGGCCAAAGACAACAGCCTTCATTGTTGGGTTTAGTTTCATAGATGTTTTAAAAATAAAGACCTCCCCTCATACCCTACAGCCCCTTTCCTGCCCTATGGGCATCCTTTCCCCATAAAGGGGCAAGGAGGAAGTTAGCTTTATCGCTATAGAGGGATTGGCTTGTTAATTGTTATTTGTTGATTTTTAATTGTTCATTTAGTTTTAGCCTTCCGGCTCCCTCCCTCGGGAGGGCGGGGGAAGGGGTCACTTAATCACCTTCCTTCCATTACAGATATAGATCTGACCCTTCTTAGGTTCAACTACACGCTGTCCGTTGAGGTTGAACACATGGGTGTCAGCTGATGGGTGTCGGATGATAGCGATATCCTCAATACCCGTCGCTACCTCTGGTGAATAGTCGGCATTGTTGGTTACATAGATGTCCTTAATCTTGATAGGAGAGTTACCATAATCCCACAGTCCGAGGATATAGATATGAGAGACATCCAGTTTTACACCATTGGTTTTCTTCGTATTCTGAAGATCAACCACAACACGCGTCTTCTTGCCAACACTTAGCTCAGAATGGGCACCAAAATAGTCATTACCATCAAAAAGGCGCAACGACCAATTGTTTGACGTAGGAGCAGCTGCAAGGTTTAATACAAGATACCTGAATTTTGAAAAATCACGACCACCTGTAAACTTGAATCCTCCAAAACCATATTGACCTACTTTGAGTGTGAACGTACCATCTGAGTTTGTTGTTACAGAACCAGTCTCCCAGATACTTGGATTGAACATGTCCTCATCGTTAGGATAATACCAAGGAATGCTGGCAATAGAATCCTTCACATGCTTAATAGAATCCAGAATATGCTGCTCACGCTCTGGAGTGTATGAAGAGTAGTTCGGAATCTCAGCATACTGCTTATACCAACGGAAGATAGGACGTACACAAGCCTCTGGGTCGGTGTAGAAGCTATTGCCGTCAGGCTTGCTGTCATCATATCTTGCGAGTTTGTCGGCATCGGTAAAGAGCATCCAGCTAACGTTACCTGTCTTATCCATGATGAAATGGAAGTTAGCACCAAAGCCAACACCACCCTCTGTGCCGGTAGTAGCCTTACCCCAAGAACTGTCGTATTTCTTAGGAGCCCAGTCCATCTCCGTTACCAAGATAGGCGCCTTTGCAGCAATACCCGAGATGCTGTTATCCCAACCGGTACTGAACTCAACATAGCCCGCTCCGTTGGTCACTACCTTCTGCTCGGCACTTGCAACCTCTGAGTCAGAACCATACCAACCTGGATAGCAATGAACGGCATAGCCTATGCCAAGTCCACCCTCACGTTCCTCGATAGGATACTTCACATAGCCCTGATAGTTCTGCTGATATGCAAGACCTGGAACCCAAAGGATATTGTTACAGCCAACGGCACGAATCTCGTCAACAACCTTTTGGAAGAACTTTGTGCAATTCTTCTGAGAGCCGTCCGACCAACTGGTATATTGTCCGTCATCACCCCTCATATTTATAGGCTCATTGGCAAGCTCAAACATAACGTAAGGGTTGTTCTTCAGCTTCTCATGACTGCAAACGTAAGTCCAAACCTTTATGAGATACTCCTGATATTCATCACCTATGGCAAGTTTTTCTGGGCATACGCCAGGTGGGCGCATCACCACATAAAGACCGTTATCAATGGCATATTCAGCCATAGGAACGAAAACCTCATCAAGATATTTCTTGAAGAGATCCATATCGAATGCATAGATAATGCTCTCATCGTAGTTCTTGCCAGGGTTAGCTGTCTTCCACTCTTCCACCTTTGAATCGTTATTACTCCAATGAGGATCCATGTGCAGACGCATCCAGTTCACCATCCAGCCCTTATCGAGCATCTTTTTTATCACACCCTGATTATACGTGAGGCATGCGCTAGGTCTTTTGCCCCATCCCCATCCGTTTCCTCTCTCGTTGAACCAAGGGGAATAGGTCTGGCCAAAGCCATGCAGATTGACGATACTGTCATTACCGTTCACATCCTTAGCCATGAGGTAACGGCCTTTCACGAACAGTTCAGGCATACGCATACCGCGCCACGCCATCGTTTCATTAGAGACAATTAAAAGGAGAGCCAACAAAGCGAATCTCCAAGTTCCGTGTAATTTTTTAGTCATTAATTTCTGTTTAAGTTATTGTTTTGGTTTAGTTTTTATACTACAGTTAGCCAAATCAGGTGCAAATTTACTAAAATAAATTTATACAAAGTATAAAAAATTAGTTAAATATTCTTTTATGCCCCACATAAAGCCCCCCAACTTTACAGGAAAAGACACAAAACAAAGTCACCACAATGAAAATAAAAACACCGAAACCAAAGGTTATTCAAAAGAAATCCTTAACTTTGTAGCCGATAATAGCCAAAAACCACAGAAACCCAAGATGAAGCAGATAGAAAGAATAGAACGTATGGAGCAGAATCTGGAGCGTGCTACAGATGCGTTAAGGGCGTTGAATGATGCTCTCGACGAGTATGAGACTGTGCAAGAAGCACTCCAAGAACTCGACACCTACTATGGAAGTGACACATGGAAACAGGACTTTTCCGACGACGAGCAGGGTAGGCTACCCCAGAACCTGAAACGAGGTGTCCTCTCCGAAGATGCCATCTGGAATGTGCTGGAAGACTATCGCACCCTGAAGGAAAGGTTGGAATCCCTCCCCTCGTAATTATCAAAATAAGTGATTAAGGTTCGATGAAACCGCAATATTTTGGGAATTTTTATTGTCTATTTAATGTGAATTGATACAGTTTCTTTCACAATAACTCATTTCATTTATTCGTCTCTATATTCGAGGATATCGCCAGGCTGGCAACCTAATACGCGGCAGATGGCTTCAAGGGTGGTGAAACGCACAGCTTTGGCCTTACCTGTCTTTAGGATTGAGAGGTTGGCGAGGGTCAGGCCTACGCGATCTGCCAGTTCGCTCAGCGACATTTTGCGCTTAGCCATCTCTACGTCGAGGTTTACAATGATCTTTCCCATAGTCACTCTATCGGTCGTTGATTCATGATTAGATGGTGAGTTCCTGCTCTTGTTTCAGCTTCAGCGTGTCCTTGATGAGTTTTGGCACAAATAAGAAGCACATGATGATGCAGAAGCCCGGAGCTAAGAAGATGGTCCTTGCCAGATGCGGTATGTCGTCCATGTGATCGGCACCGACGTGTGCAAAGACGTAGTCGAACACGTAGCCGGCTGCCACGAAATATGCAAGCATGGCAACGGCTGAGATGTAAAACAGCCAGATGCTCCATTTGGAGTATTGCTTGTCGAGATAGGTGCGATTGCAGATGATAAAATAGATAATCCAAATGACGGTGTAGCAATTCTGCCGACACAGTTTGCTGAGGTTGACACAATAGTCGTAATCGGTTGTCGCCTGATTCATTCCGTTGATATATTCGACATAGCTCAACACTATATGAGCAGCAATTGCGCAGAAAACGATGATGGCTCCCACATGTTTTTGGGCATACTGCATAACGTTTGTTTTACTCATGATTTTATCGTTTTTTTTCTTTGTTTATTGAATTGATTGTCATATTTATCGAATATCGATATGCAAAAGTAGAAACTATATTTCATTCCGCCAAATAAATTCGATAAAACTTTATCGTTTTTCAATAAATTTAACATCTAAGCAAAGGCTATCTGCGGTTTACGTGGGTCTCCGTTCTGAGCAACAAGATAACAAGCATAACGGGTAAGCATTACGTCATCAATCTCTTTTTCCGCTCCTTTGGGTATGGATATCATTTTGCTGACGTCAGCAAAATGAGCTGAAACCAACACACCCTCATTTTTGATTATACATTTATGCTGCTATTCTAACCACCGTATAAACATCACCTTTCTTCGTGTGACGGCTGATAATACCCATAGAAGAGAGATTTGCTCCAAGAATTGATTGGCTCTTACGGTCAATCTTCAGTTTCGGATATTTTTGTTGAATCGTGGTGAGGATATCCAGACTTGACATCTCACAGCCTTGTTCGTCATCATTCGGCTTGCGGAAGCAAGTGATGAACATAGCCGTGAGATCATCAACTGCACAAAACTCCTTGTTGAGAATCTGCAATCGCTTGTTCTCTTCCTGAGAAAGCCAATACACCTCCTTTTGCTCGCATACCTCATATACAAGCTGGGCATAGAACTGATCATAGTCTATTTCGAGGTCAGGCATCATAGAGTCGGAAGGAACCTTAACCACGATGAAACGGCGAGTTCCTGTCTTATCCTTCAGAGGACGAGGCTCATTCGTAGTAGCCACGAATGATGCCATACGAGGGCGCAAAGTGATATTTCTACCATATATCTTACGCGCGTTGACCTCTGCCTTGGTGATGATATACTTCAGGGTTGCCTGCTGCTTGTCCGTGTATCTGTCAAATTCGTCAAAGTTCACAAGACCGCAGTTTGCCAGAGCCATATCCGTATCATGCTTATTCGTGAGGTTGATATGGTCAAGATAGTACTTCTGAAGATGTTCAGGAAGTAGTTTCTTGATGAAAGACCCTTTTCCACAACCTTGAGCGCCGATAAACATCACAACAAGTTGATTGCCGTAGATGCTTTCCATACAAAGCCAGTGAGCCACTATTGATCTGAACCAGATACGGATGAAATGCGCCTTTTCATCGTCAACAGAAGGAATACTGCTGATAAGTTCACCCACACGATCCTTGCCATCCCATTTCGGAAGTCCCTTGAGATAAGCCTGAAGAGGATTGAAAGATTCTGTAGCTGCTGAGTAGATGATTCGCTTTACGAGGTCGGCAACCTTACCCTCGATACCAGCCTTCATCGCCTCAAGAATGATAGAGTTGAGAGCCTCCTCTTTAAGAGGTTCAAAGTCTGTGTTCTTAAGGTTTCCACCCATTTCCGGATTGAGAACCTTGAACTCAAAAGTGTCACGCACCTCATTAAATCTGAAGGCGAAATTGTCGTTCAGGAAGCCCTCAACAAGAGCTACCTGTTCTGCAAGAGTTAGTTTCTGCATAGCTGAAAAAAAAGAATTTAATTGTTAAACTTGATATATATTCTCTCCCTGATCACGATTAAGTTAGTTGATCGTTTTTCAGGTTAGTTCTGACGATTCAGAACCAAGGTGCAAAGGTACAATTTTTTCGCGGAATTCCAAAGAAAAACACAAAAATTTTCGCTCAATTTTATTTACTTTTTCGCAACTGTTTCTCTATCAGAATTTTAGTTCTCAAATAAAAATACGCACCAAGTTTTTTGCTAAAACCGATAACACAATCCATGCTAAAACCATAGAGTTTCAAGAGCCAAATATAAAAAATCAAAAGTTTTTGAGGTAGGGGGTTTCACCCATACCGTTTTCACTAGATAACACGCTGATAGTCAAGAAGAAAGAACGGGTGAAACCCCTCAAAAAAGAAGATATTAATTTATAGGGGGTTTCACCCTTCATAAATCATTGATAATCAATGCGTAAAACCCTGTTTTTGCATGAGGTGAAACCCCCTACCTCAAAAACTTTTAATTTTTTTCTAAGCAAGGGTATTATCCTATTTTCACTACATCCTCTTTTCCCTGACTTTCTTCTTCAAATCATCATTCTCTTCAAGCTTCGCTATGCCTTCGTTCTGCCTCCGCTCTTCCTTCGCTTCAAGTCCGTTTCAAAGCCGTTCCAAGTTCGTTCCTTAGAATGGGCGAAAAATGGGACTTACATGGGAGTCACAAGGGACTTACTTGGGACTCACGAAAGAGGTATAGAAATCCTAAATTATATATAAAATCACAAAAATAGAACTATGAAAAGAAAATAACTCACATTAACCGAAGGTTATTTGGGAGAAAATATGTAACTTTGTAGCCAATAAGAGTCAAAATACATACCTAAATGATGAAGAAGCATATCTTTATAAGTAGCGTGCAATCTGAGTTTGCTGAAGAAAGGAAACGCTTGGCAGAATATATCCGTCAGGATGCCCTTTTTTCGCGTTACTTCGAGCCGTTTCTTTTCGAAGAACAGCCAGCACAGGATGTTTCTGCACAAATTGCTTATCTTGAACAAGCAGCAAAGTCAGAGGTGTATCTGTTGTTGGTTGGAGAACGTTATGGCTATCAGGATGCAGAAGGTGTGTCTCCTACCGAACGTGAATACGATACAGCAACTTCCAATCACGCTTACCGCATAGCTTTCTTCAAGTCTGTTCTCAAGAGAGAAGACAAGGAAGATGCATTCAGGCAGAAGATAGACAGTGATGTCATTCGTAATGTGTTTAGCTCTTACGAGGAACTGCAAAGTGGAGTATATGCTTCATTAATAGAGTATATGACTACGCACCTCATTCTCCGTCAAGGTCCTTTTGATGCGACCGTTCATCCTGATGCAAGGTTGGAAGATTTAGATAAGGATAAAATTCGTCGTTTTGTAAGCTTGGCACGTGAGAAGCGACAATTCCCATTACAATACTCCGAGGAAGATATCCCCCATATACTAAATAGTCTTCATTTGATAACCGATGATGGCAAACTGAAGAATGCTGCATTATTGCTTTTTGCAAAGGATGTTCAGAAATGGTTTGTATCAGCAACTATCAAGTGTGCCCAGTTCTATGGAACAAAGATGCAGAAACCAATCGCTTCATTACAGATTTATGGAGGAAGTGTGTTTGAGCAGGTGGATATGGCTGTTAGTTTTGTGATGTCACGTATTGACCAACGTGTAGGAGAACGCACCCATTCGGCAGAGGTGGATGTTACACCTGAGTTGCCAGCTCAGGCGGTAACAGAGGCAATCGTCAATGCTGTGGTTCATCGTGACTATACCAATACTGGTAGCGTACAAGTGATGCTATTCAAAGACCGTTTGGAAATATGGAATCCAGGTAGATTGCCTCATGGAATGACGATAGAGAAACTAAATAGCAGACATAACTCGCAGCCCGTGAACCCCGTATTGGCTAATCCTGTTTATCTTACTGGCTATATTGAGCAGATGGGAACAGGTACTACAGATATCATTGAACAATGTGAAGGTTATGGTTTGCGTAAGCCTGAATTTATACAGGAAGATGACTTTCTAACGATCCTTTGGCGTCCAAAGAAAGATGATGTAACTGGTCAAGAAACCGACTATGTTACGGGCAATGTAGCAGGCAATGTAGCGGGCAATGTGACCGACCATGTGACCGACCATGTGACCGACCATGTGACCGACCATGTGAAAAAACTTATATTGGCTATCGGTGGTGACACAAAAACACGTGATGAAATCATGAATATGTTGGGATTGAAGCATCGTGGCAACTTGCGTGATAGCTATATTAAGCCTGCAATTTCTGAAGGTTACGTGGCTATGCTTTATCCAGATGCTGCAAGTCGTACCGATCAGGCATATTATTTGACGGAGAAAGGCTTGGAATTATTATCGATATTGAAGCAATCATGAACTTGATAACAAGTTTTTGTATATGATGTAAGAGTGCTAGATGAAATAAGAACAGAAAGGAAAAAAGTTGAAAAATAATGAATAGTAGTTACTACCAGAATAAAATAAATCAGTTGGATAAAGAAATTGCTGATTTAGAAACAAAAATTGCTGTAGAATCTAAAATAGAAGCAGATAAGTCTATGAGAATCCTAAATACTCAAAAGAGTATTACTAAATTCACATCTGCATCAACAGCACAAATAAAGATGCGACAAATTGAAGGATACAATAAAGATATTGCCAAAGCACAGCGAAAAAGAGCCGATTTGCAGAAAAAACAAGCAGACAAAAGATCTCAACGTGCAAAATATGCAATAGATTTACAGCGTGAAATCGAAAAGGAAAATAAAAAGAATCTTCTTGAACAAAAGAAGATGCAAGATATGTATGAGCAAAAAGTAGAAGCTCTAACAAAATCATTAAATGAGGCTCTTTCATCTAGTCCATCTTCGGCAAACCTGTATAATCAGACTGATGAATCTGAATATGATGTTTTTATTTCACATGCATCTGAAGACAAGGAGCCTTTCGTGGAAGAATTAGTACAGGCACTAAGGGATAGAGGAGTAAGTGTTTGGTATGATACGCTGAATATTTCATGGGGCGATTCTTTACGAACGCAAATAGATAAAGGTCTCAAGAAATCAACCTACGGTATTGTGATCTTGTCAGAAAACTACATAAAAAAGGATGGACACAATACGAGCTAGAAGGGTTGTTCAATATAGAAATGACAAAAGGGAAAACGATATTACCTATTTGGCATAATATAACAAAACAGCAAGTAATGGATTTTAGTGCAACTCTTGCTGGCAGGAAAGCATTAACAACTGCTATAATGACAGCAAATGAAATAGCAGACACGTTTGTGAAATTAATAAATAGTCGTAGCGATGATAAAGCAGATAATTGAGAATAATGCGGAAGTGAAGCCTAATTCAAAGAAGTTAGAGGCTTTGAGAGAACACTTTGCTGGTTGTTTCACAGCAGATGGGTCTTTTGATATTGAGCGATTCAAGGATATGCTGAAGGACGATGTGGATATCAGTAATGAAGGATATTCTCTCGACTTTCTCGGTAAGGACTATGCTAATCTTATAGCATCAATAGATACCACAACCGTTATTGAGCCTGACTTGGAGCACAATGCCAAGCCAGAAAACAAGGATAGTGAGAATATCTACATTAGTGGTGATAATCTTGATGCCTTAAAACATCTGTTGAAGTCGTATGCAGGCAAGGTTAAGTGTATTTATATCGATCCACCATACAATACAGGCTCAGATGGGTTTGTATATAATGATAATTTTCGCTTTACACCAGAAGAACTGGAGAAGAAACTGAACATAGACGAGGATGAGGCAAAACGCATTCTTGATTTGACCTCTCGTGGCAGTAGTACCCATTCCGCTTGGTTGATGTTTATGTCCCCAAGGCTTCAGTTGGCTCGTGAACTGCTATCAAAGGATGGTGTTATCTTTATCTCCATTGATGATAATGAACAGGCAAATCTAAAGTTGCTCTGTGACTATGTTTTTGGTGAAGAGAATTTCGTAGCTCAGTTTATTTGGATTTCTAAGACTGGTGGTGGAAGTGATAACAATGAAGTGGTTGCTGATCACGAATATGTGATATGCTATTCTAAAAATTCAAGTCAAGAGAATGCTATATCAAAAATGCTTCTTGAATCTGAGGAGTTGAATTTGAAAGATGAATTTGGCGCATATCGATTAGGACGTGAACTAAACAAGTGGGGTTCTAATTCCAGAAGAGAAGATCGTCCAACCATGTTTTTCCCAATACCTGGTCCTAATGGGGAAGAGGTATATCCAATAAGGAATGACAATTCAGAAGGATGTTGGAGATGGGGAAAGAAAGCAATGTTCGATGCTGTAAAAAAACATAATGTAGAATACTCTAAGCGAGAAAATGGGACATATATCGTATATGAGAAAATACGAACTACAGATCCGCGAACGAAGCCTTATAGAACATTCCTAAAAGAGTGTGGAACAACAGCAGAAGGAACAAAACAAATTAAAGTTTTATTTGGAACTAAGGTTTTTGACTATCCAAAGCCTGTGGAACTTATTCGTAATCTGTTGAAAATAGGTGCTGAGGATGGTGACATTATCGTTGATTTTTTTGGAGGAAGTAGTACGACAGCACAGGCTGTTATGGATTTGAATAATAGTGAAGACTCTTCACGTAGATATATATTGATACAATTGCCAGAACAGTCAAAGGATGGTAGTGAAGCGCAGAAGGCAGGTTATCGCACAATAGATGAAATTGGCATAGAACGTATTAAGCGCGCTGCTGCAAAGATTAAGGAAGAGAATCCTTCATTTGCTGGAGATTTAGGCTTTAAGCACTATACTCTGAGAGATGTTCCTGAGAATGTTTTGGACAGAATGATAGAGTTTAATCCTCAAGAGCAGGGTTTTGCCAATAATCTGTTGGAAATGTTTGGTCGTGAAACTGTGCTTGAGACATGGAAGGTGCGTGACGGCTATGGAATGAATGCAAAAGTGGAGGAAGTGAAATTGGCTGACTATACTGCATACCAATGTGGTGATCATCTGTATCTTACAAATGAGGGAATGGATGATGATGCCATTACGGCATTGGTTGATAAATATGGCGAGCAGACAGATTGGGGACCTCATTATGTGGTACTCTTCGGCTATAATTTTAACTTTGCGACTACTGATGCGCTAAAGAAAAATCTTCCTTTGCTGAGCGTAGGAGAAAAGCAGATAAAGATTAATATTGACATAAGATATTAAACAGGCGATATGGATATCATACTCGAAGCTGGGTTGCCACACCAACAGATTCCTGTTGATCGTTTGGCTGATGTCTTTAAGCGGACGCATTTAGATAAACCAGTCAAGCTTTACGAAAACCCGAAGATAGATTTGATGGATATTACGACAGAGCATAATCTTCGTAATATCATCTTTACTCAGGAGATGAAGCCTTATAACAGGAAGGTGGTTCGACCTGAGAAGGGACCTCTGAACCTTGACATCAAAATGGAAACAGGTACGGGCAAGACTTATGTCTATACTCACTCAATCTATGAACTACATAAACGATATGGTTTTAATAAGTTCGTGGTTGTGGTTCACTCGTTGCCTGTGAAGTCTGGTGCAGTTCAGTTTATTAGCGATTCATACGTACAGCGTCATTTCCGCGACACTTTAGGCTATGGGACGGAGATAGAGTTGTGCGAGGTGTCTGCTTTGAAGAAAAAGAAGAAAGGGCATAACTATTTCCCTTCATCAGTTCGCGACTTTGTAAATGGTTCATGTCAGAATAAAAACAGAATCTATGTGATTGTGGTTAATCAGCAATTGCTTCAGAAAGGCAAGTTGCTTGATAAGCGTGACTATGACATAGCCGTACAAGGCTTTGTGCGTCCGTTGGATGCTATTAAGGCTACTCGTCCTATCGTGATTATTGACGAGCCACATCGCTTTGAGCGCAGCAATACAAGTTATAAGCGTATTCTTAGCGAAATGGCTCCACAATGTATTATCCGTTTTGGTGCTACATTCCCTGAAATAACAGAAACAATCAACAAGAAGAAAGAGACTCACAAGGATTATCTGAATCTTCTATATAATCTGACAGCGTGTGATGCCTTTAACCAGAATCTGATAAAAGGTGTTGCTAAAGAACACTTTAAGCCCACTTCTTCAGAGAACGAGAAAGTGAAAATTGTCTCTATCAATGGAAGGGAAAGCGTAACTATGCATCTCATCAAAAAAGACCATACGCAGCGTTTTGAATTGCATAGGAATGAGTCGCTTGGCATAATGAGTGAGCATCTTTCTGGCGTAACGGTCAATGGCATTAGCAGTTCGGAAGTGGAATTGTCAAATGGACAGACGAAGCATGTGGGTGATGAGTTTACTGCGGATATTTACAGTACATCCTATCAGGAGAATATGGTAAGGATGGCTATTCAACGCCATTTTGAGACAGAGCGCTCTTTATTTCATCGTGAGAGTAAGATTAAGGCGCTGGCTCTATTCTTTATCGATAATATCGCATCTTTCCGAGGTGATGATGAAGGACAGAATGCCTGGCTTCGTGATATTTTTGACAAATGGCTGGAATATCAGTTGAATGAGGAACTGAAGAATGAAGATAATTCTTCAGAATATACAGATTATCTGAAAGCAAGTTTGAAGGATATTGCTGGATGTCGTGCAGGTTATTTTGCCAAGGACAATAGTGATAGTGATGAGGCTATAGCCGAAGAGGTAGATGATATTCTACGCAACAAAAAGAAATTGCTATCATTTAAGAATGAAGACGGGCAATGGAATGTACGTCGTTTCTTGTTCTCAAAGTGGACTCTGAAAGAAGGTTGGGACAATCCGAATGTCTTTACTATAGCCAAACTGCGATCAAGTGGTAGTGAGACCAGTAAATTGCAGGAGGTTGGTCGTGGTTTGCGTCTGCCTGTGGATGAATATGGTAATAGGACTACCAGTCAGGATTTCATGCTCAATTATATTGTTGATTTCACGGAAAAGGATTTTGCAGATAAGTTGGTGCGTGAGATAAATGGTGATGTATTCAAGACAACGCCAGAGCATATTGTATTGAATAGTAATGAACTTGCCCGCGTAGCAAATATGCGTGGTTTGGGTAATCAAATGGTTTTGTTGATGGAGTTAATGCAAAAGGAGTTCGTTACAATGCAGGGCTCTGACATTATTGTCATTGACGATAAGGTGATGGAATTCAAGAATGAATACCCTGAGTTTGAGCTTGATACGTTGAATATGAATCGTGTTATAGATAGGAATGCCACGAATAATCGTATGATGGTCAAGATACGCAAGGATAACTATCATAAGATTGAGTCTCTATGGAAGGAAATCAACAAAAAGTACCTGATGTTCTATCAAAAAGACATTGACAAGGAAATTGAAAAGGCATTACCGTCAATATTGGAAGATGACGTCTTTTCAAAAATGTCAGTTTCTTCTGAGCGTTCAGAGATTCAAGTAAATCAGAATGGTGCTGTTGTTGTTAGTGAGGCAAATATCACCTATTTGGTTAATGGTAGAGACCTGCCTTATAATGTTTTCTTGAAAAGAGCCAATAAAGGAACAGCTATTCCTATTGAAACAATACATAAGGCTATATGTGATTATGCCAGTAAGCATAATGGATTTAACAATAGCTTGATAAATGATTTGACATTGTCAAATTTTATAGGAAAGTTCAGAGATTGGAAGATTGAGAATCTGGGTGGTTGTATTTCCTATAAACAGGCTAATTACATGACAAGGACTACTGCGCTGACCAAGGAAGATGGAAGTGTTAGGGATGAGGTAGTTATGGGTAGGATAGGAAAGAAAACGGATAATTCAAGAACACCTGCCGAATACCTATATGAGCCTATTGCTTATGATTCTCCTTTGGAGAAAACAAACATCTTAGACAAGATTGATGTGGCAGAATTGATTGTGTATGGTAAGATTCCAAGCAATAGCATTAGGATTCCAACCATTACTGATGAAACCTATTCGCCTGATTTCATGTATATTGTAAAGAAGAAGGATGGTACAATGTCTATGAATGTTGTCATAGAGACTAAGGATGTTAATCAAGATACGGATTTGCGTCCTAAGGAAAGTGTGAAGATTGATTGTGCCAAGCTTTTCTTTGAGCAGATATCTAAAGATAATCCTTCATTGCCTATTAGCTTTGTTCGACAGATAAACAGACAGAGAATGAATGAGATTATGGATAGATTGATATCGTCTCAATAATGTGAGTAAGATGAAATAATAGGCTTTGGAAACTTATAATCAAGCATAATTATGAATAAAAGTATATATCAGATAGCCGTAGAATGTAAGGAGTTCTCAAATAAGAATGTCAAATGGTTCAATCAGACAATAAATAGTACTAGATGGTTTTGTGTTTTTGGTGCTAATAAATCTTTTGAGAATTTATTGCTGTCATTATGTGAGGCTATATCAGAAAAATACCCATATATATCAGAAAAATTAAAAGAACATACTTTAC
>Ga0256405_10000794_pt1 | contig 97342 bp, 84 predicted proteins | sample RumenRJG_02DNA_FD_189096 | JGI IMG/M metagenome (GOLD analysis project Ga0256405, IMG submission 189096) | Bovine rumen microbial communities from Lethbridge, Alberta, Canada - RJG_02 | ecosystem: Host-associated > Mammals > Digestive system > Stomach > Rumen | place: Canada: Alberta...
TGAGGCCCGCTTTGTTATTCCGAAGTTTTTGCGGAGAATCCTTGTTTTACAAGACTCTATGCAATGACTTCGGAATAACTATTTTCTCGGCATAATCCTGGTTATTCCGAATTCGGGATAACCAGGACCTCTCCGTCGCCGGAGCGCGAGCCGGACTTGCCGGTGAGCGTTCCGGCCTTTTTATGGAGCAGGTCCGCATCGTAAAGGAGATGCGAGATGCAGATACGGCTACCACATCGCCATCCTCGATCTGCGCAATCCGACGCGCTCGGACGGCAACAATCTGCTGCACCTCATCAACAAGTACATGGATATCTACAAGGCGAACCCAAGTAACCTCGCGGCAAAGGCGAAGTCAGAGAAGTACGCGAAGATCCTCGCCAAGACGCTCATCAACACCAGCGGCGGCGAGGCCAACTACGGGCAAAACCAGTTCTTCTATGACGCCGCTGAGGGCTTGCTGACCGCAATGCTCCTGCTGGTGGCGGAGTACCTGCCTACCGCTGACGCGGAGGGCAATCCGATTGAGCAGCGGCACATCGTCAGCGTGTTCAAGCTGGTGCAGGAGCTGGTCGGGCCGAGCAAGACCAAGGGCAAGTCACAGTTTCAGGAGCTAATGGAGAAGCTCCCGCCAAACCACAAGGCGAAATGGTTCGCGGGCTCGGCGCTGAATAGCGCGGAGCAGGCCATGGCGTCCGTCCTCTCCACGGTGCTCTCGCGCCTGAACGCTTTTCTGGACTCCGAGATGGAGCAGATCCTGTGCTTCGAGACAGCCATCGACGCGGAGAAGTTCTGCAACGAGAAGTCCGCCATCTTTGTGGTGCTGCCGGAGGAGGACACGACCAAATACTTCATGGTGTCGCTCATCATCCAGAACCTGTACCGCGAGATTCTGACGGTGGCGGACGAAAACGGCGGACGGCTCAAGAACCGCGTCGTGTTCTACGCCGACGAGCTGGGCTCCTGCCCGCCGATCCAGTCGCTGGAGCTGATGTTCTCCGCCTCCCGCTCCCGCGGCCTCATGCTGGTGCCAATCGTGCAGAGCATCACGGGCCAGCTCCAGAAGAACTACGGCAAGGAGGGCAGCGAGATCATCGTGGACAACTGCCAGGTGTCCATCTTCGGCGGCTTTGCCCCCGGCTCGCAGACGGCGCAGGAGCTGTCCCGGTCGCTGGGCAGCCAGACGATCCTCTCCGGCTCCGTGAGCAAGGGACGCGAGAGCTCGCAGACGCTCCAGATGATGGAGCGGCCGCTCATGACGGCGGATGAGCTGAAGTCCATGCCCAAGGGCAGCTTCGTGGTCATGAAAACCGGCGTCCACCCGATGCGGGTGCGCCTGCGGCTGTTCCTCGACTGGGGCATCCGCTTCGGGGAACCCTATCAGGTGCCGGAGAAGGCGCAGCGCCCGGTGGCATACGCGGAGAAGAAGGAGTTGGAGGCCGCCATCACGCGGCAAACGCGGACGGTCAGGACGGCGGATGCCGACGGGGGCGACGCAAAAGCGGGCGGCATCACGGATACGGGGGAGCAAACGATGGGGATGGGCGCTGACAGGCGGAGAGCGTCCCGCGGCTCCCATGTCCGCGGCAGTTAGGCGGCGAGCATGGGATACTTCGATTCAATCTACGCCGCCGACCTCCCGCACCGCGACGTGACGGTCTATATGTACCTGCGGAGCCGATCCAACGCGACCGGCTCCTGCTGGCCGGGGATCAAGCGCATTGCCTCCGATCTGCACCTCTCCCGCAGCACGGTCAAGCGGGCGCTGGACGATTTGGAACGCGCGGGCTTCCTCGAACGTCAGGCGCGACACCGGGAGAACGGAAGCCGCACGTCCAATCTCTACACGATCTGCAAGGAACCGAGAGCGCCGCCGTGATAATCGCCGTTTCGCTCGCCGCTGGTGCGGCAACCGCGAAACACGGCTGAAAAAGCTGCATCCTCCCGCCAAGGGGAGAATGCAGCTTTTTTGTGGACCGAGGACGGGGTCACCATGGACTGCCTTGAAGAACTCACTCTATCGGAGAAGAAAATACAGAGGGAAGAACTTCGAACAGGCGCTCCGAATGACGGCGGCACTGTGCGTCAGGCCATGCGGCTCGGTGAGGATTTGTATGTGGCAAAGCTCACAATGACCAACAGCAGAAGGCATACCGCCGCGCCAGGGAGCGTCGCGCCGAGCCCGAACGGATTGCCCGCCGCGCGCCATGCGGCACAGACGATGAAACCGCCGAGCATCGCCGCGATCACGCCCTGTTTGGTCGCTTTTTTCCAGTACAGCGCGGCAAGAGCGGGGATGCCGGCCGCAGCGGCGTAAAAATTGTAGATCATGGTGAGGATCGTATAGGCGCTTTTGATGTAGAGAGCGATGACCAGCGCGCCGATGGCGAGCACAACGCACATCACACGGGAGAGCAGAAGCTCCTTCTTTTCGCTCATCTTTGGGTCGATCGTCTTGCCGATGTCGTCCACCGCTGTTTGTGTGGAGACCAGCAGATAGCTGTCGGCGGTGCTCATCATGACCGACACGATGCCCGCGAGCGCGAGCCCGGTGAGTCCGGCAGGAAGCGTCGTGACCGCCAGCGCGGGAATGACCGCGTCCGTGCTGCCGTATTCGCCCACCACGTCGGGCAAAAGCTGCTGTGCGGCGAGCGCCATCACAAGGATCATGCAGACGCAGACCGCATAGACCGCCGTACCCCAAAACATACCGCGCTTGGCGCTGCGCCGGTCCTTTGCCGCGAACGCCCGCTGCCACATCTCCGCTCCCGCCATCGTGATGACGAGATAGCTGAGGATGTCGCCGAGCAGCCTTCCGTCGACGTGCGGCACAAGATAGGAGGTATCAATGCCGGAGAGATAAGACGAAAGTCCGCCCAAGGAGGAAATGCTCGACACCGGCACCATGATGTAGACGAAGACCACCAGCATGAAAAACTGGATCACATCGGTATAGACGACACCGAACAGCCCGCTCGCGCCGGTGTAGACAATGAACACAAGCGTTGCGAGAACAGCGCCAAGCTCGTAGGAGATACCGATCCGGTTTCCGAGCAGGCGGATGATCGTGGCGGTGGCGGTGATCTGAGAGGACACCGTCCCCATCATCGCCAGCGCGACCATGACTGCCATGATGATCTTCGCGGTCTTGCCGAAGCGGTATTCAAAGAGCGCGGGGATCGAGCTGATCCCGTGGGCCTGTCCCACGTCGTATATGCGTCCGGCATAGGCGGAGAACAGAAACATACCGACCATATAAGGAAGTGCGGTCATCAGGCACTCGATGCCGCTGGTATAGCCGAGACCGGCGCGTCCCATCATCGAGCTGCCGCCGATGATCGTGGCAGTGACGGTGGCAAGCAGGACCTTTGCGCCGAGTGAATGATCCGCCGTATAGAAGTCCTCCCGGCTTTTCACGCGGTTGACAAATCGCAGCCCGACGTAGAGCATGACCAGCAGATAGACGACAATAATGACAAGATCCAATGTTGTGATCTCACTCAATGAATTCATCCCCTTCCCTATTTTTTCATAGCCTATCACAATAATTGATATTTGTCAAATATCATCATTTGACAAATATCGACGTTTCTTAATTGACTTTGAGACACTGAGGGTGTATAAAAATATAAAGGGCGTTTGCCGCCCCGATTTTGTGTGTGAGGCGAAAGAGATGAGTCGGGAGGGCATAGAGGATTTTCCCTTGCTGCGGACCTACCTTCGGTTGCAGAAGGTGGTTCTATCCAGCATTGACCGGAAGCATTTCAAGCATACCCGAACGCAGTTTACCATTCTGATGGTGCTTGCCCACAGGGAGCCGGTCTGTATGTCACAAATCGCGGAGTATATTTCATCCTCCAATGAGCAGGCGACCCGCGCGGTCGCCCCGCTTGTGAACGAGGGATTGGTCGAGCGTCATACTGACCCTGGCAACCGAAAGCTCGTGTACATCAGACTGTCTGAGCATGGCAGGGAGTATATCAACGGTGTGATGAGCGATATCTATACCGCGGTTCAGGAAAACATTAGAAAGGCGCTGGACGAGGAGGAGCTTGACCGGCTGCGCTCCTCCCTGAGAGCGGCCGCCGAAGTACTCGGCAAGCTGGTTTGACGAAAAACAACCAAATGATTGAAAGACGGCGTTCGCTTGCAAGGTGAGCGCCGTCTTTTTTACGCACAGTGACAAAAATCGGGGCGATGGCGCCGACGATCAAGGCAGCGCCATCGCCCCTGAAAATGGAGGACGTATCGTCAAATCAGAGCATGATCGTTCGGACTTTTGGTCCGAAGCCCTGCCCTTCGCATGAGGGCAGGACTTCGGTGAAAAAGAAGGTGTGAAGCATGGGGGTGCGCTTCACAGGGGTACCATAGCACGGAAATCTAAACTGAATCTAAACTTTTGCGCGATTTAGGGAAAAAGTTTAGATCGTTTAGATTCAGTTTAGATTCCTGCGTTATAGTCAGCACTTAGAATAGGAACTGTGTGTGAGGTGTGTTTCAATGTGGCTTTTTCTGGCGATTCTGTCCGCTTTTTTTGCGGCGCTCACGACTATTTTTGCCAAAGTGGGGCTCGAAGGTATCAACTCAAGCCTTGCCACGGCGATCCGAACCTGCGTGGTGCTTGCCGTATCATGGGGCGTTGTTTTCCTGACCGGCGCACAAAAAGGAACTGCTGAAGTGGCAGGGAAGAGCTGTTTTTTTCTGATCCTGTCCGGCGTTGCCACAGGCGCATCATGGCTTTGCTATTACAAGGCTTTGCAGCTGGGGGAAGTCTCAAGGGTTGCGCTGATCGACAAGCTGAGCGTTGCGATCACCTTTTTGCTCGCCATTATTTTTTTACACGAACGGATCACGGCGAAGTCTGTTGTCGGCTGCGTTTTAATCTGCCTTGGCGCATTGCTGGCGGCGCTGTAAAAGGTGTGATCCGGCGAAAAAGTTTAGATTCAGTTTAGATTCCTGTGTTACAGTCGCATCAGATTCTTTGATGAGGAGGAGACATTGTCATGAACGTAACCGCAACCTTGACGAAATACGGACTGACCCAGGCATTCAAGTATCTGTACAAGGACCCCGAAGCAAATCTCGAAAAGCTCATAGATTGGGCGGACTCGCTCGCGGGAGATCACTTCCCCGCACAGCGGGCGGTGCTTCGCCGCGCGTTCACCGATCCCAACGACCCCTATCACGCTTATGTGCTGCATGTGATCCATGACGTTGAGCCAAAGGTGCTGGAGACGGTCGCCACCAATTTCTTCATCAACGCCAATCTGATCAGTGCTCCGATCCAGCAGAAGCTGCGCGAGGAGTACAACTGCAACATCCCCTGGGCGATCCTGCTCGACCCGACCAGCGCCTGCAACCTGCACTGTACGGGCTGCTGGGCAGCGGAGTACGGCAGCAAGCTCAACCTGTCCTATGACGAGATCGACGGCATCATCCGCCAGGGCAAGGAGATGGGCGTCTATATGTATATCTACACGGGCGGCGAGCCGCTGGTGCGCAAGGCGGACATCCTCCGCTTGTGCGAGGAACACGACGACTGTGTGTTTCTCTGCTTCACCAACGGTACGCTGATCGACGAGGCGTTTGCGGACGAAATGCTCCGGGTAAAGAACTTTGTGCCCGCGCTTTCTCTGGAAGGCTTCGAGGAAGCGACGGACAGCCGACGGGGACGCGGCGTGTATCAAAAGGTGCTGCGCGCCATGCAGATCCTCCATGAGCGCAAGCTGCTCTACGGCATCTCTGCGTGCTATACGAGCGTCAACTATGATTCCATCACCTCCGAGGAGTTCTACGACCAGCTCATCGAGATGGGCGCGTACTTCATTTGGTACTTCCACTATATGCCGGTCGGGAACGACGCAAACCCTATGCTGCTGCCAAGTCCGATACAACGCGAGGTTGTCTACCGCCGCATCCGCGACTACCGCACCCGCAAGCCCTTGTTTGCGATGGACTTCCAGAATGACGCGGAATTTGTCGGCGGATGCATCGCGGGCGGACGAAGCTACTTCCACATCAACGCCAACGGGGATATCGACCCCTGCGTGTTCGTGCATTATTCAGACTCCAACATTCGGGAAAAGACTCTGCTGGAGGCGATGTGCTCGCCCTTGTTTATGGCGTATCACGACGGCCAGCCCTTCAACGACAACATGCTTCAGCCCTGCCCCATGCTGGAAAACCCACAAAAGCTGCGCGGCATGATCGAGCGGACCGGAGCGCACTCGACCGATCTTCAGTCTCCCGAGTCGGCGGAGCATCTCTGCTCCAAGTGCGACGGTTACGCCGAGTGCTGGCAGAGCAAGGCGGAGAGCCTGTGGGCGGAGCGCCGGGAGGAGAAAGCGAACGGAGTCGGAAAAGGCGCGTGACCATGCGGCGGAGAGGCGGGGACTGTGAAACTGAATCGTGACATATTCAATAAGCGATGGCTCGGCTTTACGCTGTCGCTCTGTGCCGCTGTTCTTTTTTATGTCGTCATCATGCACCTCAATGTGTTTGCTCGGGCGATCACCTCGGTATTTGGCTTTTTTCTGCCTGTGGTGATCGCCTTCTGCATCGCCTATGTGCTCAGCCCGCTGGTCGCCTATACGCACAAAACGCTTTTTTTCGCCGTCAAGTCGGAGTCTGCCGGCCGGCGGTTGTCTCTCGCGCTGGTCATCCTCCTGCTCCTGCTGGGATTGGCGGTTTTGACCGGGTCGCTGGCGCCGCAGATCGGTGACAGTGTTACATCCTTTATCGGAAACATAGACGCCTATGCTCAGCGGCTGCAAGCGATGGTGGAGTCGCTGAATATCCCCTCCGGAGAATCGGAGGAAGCGATCACGGAACTGGTCAGCGGCGGCAGCGGCCTGCTGAAGCGTGCAACAGACTGGATATCGGACAATCTCGGAAATATCCTCCGCGCGTCGGCGGGCTTTGGAAGCAATACGTTCAACTGGATCGTCGGCTTTATCCTCGCGGTATATTTCCTCGCGGATGAGAAGCATTTGGCTTCGTCGGCAAGGGAACTGCTTTCCTATGTGCTGCCGGAGGCGGTGTACTCCCAAACGGTAAGCATGTGGAAACGCTTTCGGAAGCTGTTTGTACGCTATCTCCAATGCGAGCTGATCGATGCGCTGATTGTCGGCGCCGCGAACTATGTTTTTATGAAAATCGCGTCCATGCCGTATGCGCTGCTGATCTCCGTTGTCGTAGGCGTGACAAATCTTGTGCCGACCTTCGGCCCGGTTGCCGGAGCCGGAATCGGCGCGTTGATCTTGCTGCTTGCCGATCCTGTTCTGGTGCTCTGGTTTTTGCTTTTTACGCTCATTCTTCAGACCGTCGACGGGTATTGGATCAAGCCGAAGCTGTTCGGCAACGTGCTAAACGTTTCGGCGATCCTGATCCTCGTAACGATCATCGTCGGCGGGAGAATGCTCGGCGTGATCGGCATCCTGCTGGCGATCCCCGGCGCGGCGGTGATGGAATACCTGTGGCGGGAGGCTTTCCTGCCGTGGCTCAGAAAGAAGAAGCAGGCTCCCGAAAGATAAGCGTATCACCGGCAGTTCAACGGGATGGTAGTCTTCGCATTGAGTTTGCTTTGACGTTTTGGCGGTACATACCGCGCGAAAGTCTTGGGAGGCATCAGCATGAAACAGCGTTGGAGTCATTTGCGCGTATGGTGGAAGAACGCTGTGGAGGGGCGATATGGAACCGACGAATTAACGCAGTTTCTCATTCACACGGCGATTGTGATCCTGCTTCTCTCACTCATTAGGCCGCTGCGCCCATTGTACGTTATCTCGTTTATGATCATGCTGTGGGTAGTCATTCGCTGTTACTCCAAGAACATGGAGAAGCGTTACGCAGAGCGCGACCGATTCCTTCGTTATAGACAAGAGATCGCGGATGAACAGGCTTTTCGCCGAAGACGGTGGCGGGACAGAAAGACGCATAAGTACTATCGCTGTAAGCGTTGCCGCGCAATATTGCGCGTTCCAAGGGGAAAGGGGAAAATCGAGCTGCGCTGCCCAAGGTGCGGGGCGAGCATGATCCGGAAGAGCTGACGGATCAATTTTATTTTGGCATGATCACCTGCGAGGAGGTGTACAGACTGAACGAAAAAATGATGATCGGCTTTCCGAGAGGGCTGCTGTTTTACCGTTATGAGACACTTTGGACGACATTCTTTCAAGAACTGGGATGCGATATCCTTGTCAGCGAATCGACGACGCAGCGGACGTTGGAGCGCGGCGCGGCGCGAGCGGTTGACGAAGCATGTCTGCCGCTCAAGATATACTATGGGCATGTTGAGGAGCTGATCGGCCGCTGCGACTATATATTTGTGCCCCGCATCAGCAGCTTTGGACGAAACCGCGAGCTGTGTACGCGCTTTGCTTCGCTCTATGATATGACGGAGAACAGCTTCCGCGGCCGCGGGCAGAGATTCCTGACGTGCAGTGTCGACGCAAAGGCGCATAGCACCGAAGCGGACGCGATGCTGGACGTCGGCAGGACGCTGGGCTTTGCGGACAAGATGGTGAAGGCCGCCTACCGGACGGCGCAAAGGGAAAACGCGCGAAAATGGAAGGAAAAACTGCAGCAGCAGAACAGACTGTGGAAAGAGGACGGGCTGAAGGTCCTGCTTGCGGGCCATAGCTATGTCATCGAGGACGGATATATCGGCGCATGGATCACGGATCACCTCAGGCGAAACGGCGTGATACCGATCCGCGCGGACGTTGTCGAGCGCGAAGTGGCGCTGCGGCAGAGCGAAAAGCTGTCGCCGACCTGCAAGTGGGAGCTGAACCGCGAGCTGCTTGGCAGCGTGTCTCTTTATCAGGACAGAGCGGATGGTCTGATCCTGCTCAGCGCCTTTCCCTGCGGCGCGGACGCCATGACGAACGAGATACTGCTTCGCAGGTGCGCGGAGACGCCGACGCTCCACGTCGTGCTGGATGGACAAAGCGGCACGGCGGGGCTGGAAACACGGCTGGAGAGCTTTTTGGACATTATTCGATTCAAGGAGAGAATGAAAACGTGAAATATGAGAAGAAGGCAGCCTTCCCGCGGTATGCGGAGTATAACTGCGCACTTCGGTACCTTATAGAAAACGGGCTGGAGGTCAAATGCGTGCTGCCGCCGAGACTTTCCGCGCGCACGATGGAGCTGGGCACGAAGTACAGTCCGGATTTCGTCTGCATGCCGTTCAAGACGACGCTGGGCAGTATGATCGAGTCGCTGGAGGCGGGCGCGGATACGCTGCTCATGACGCACGGCCTCTGCAAGCTGGGCTTCTTTGGCGAATTGCAGGAGCAGATCCTCCGCGACCTCGGTTACGTATTTGATTTTGTGAATCTTTCCGAATACGACACGGGGAAGAAAAAGGATATGATCCGCGCCGCGAAGCGCATCAATCCAAAGGTCAGTTCCGCAAAATTCGCGGCGGCGCTGCTGGAGGCGATCCGCATGGCGGAGCACCTCGACGAGATCACCGGCGAATACTATCAAAACTGTGGCTTCGCCGCGGACAGAGACGCATACCATAAGGCATATCGACGCTTCCTGAGCAGGCTTTATGCCGCGTCCTCGCACGCCGAGATCGAGCAGGCGTACCGCACCGTGAAGCATGATTTTATCGACATTGGGACGGATAAGCCGACGCATCCGCTTCGCGTGGGCGTCATCGGCGATTTCTACACGGCGATGGACGAATTCTCAAATCTGGAGGCGGAACGAAAGCTGGCGGAAATGGGCGTGGAGGTGCACCGCTGGCTGACGGTGACGAATGATATGCTCCACTATCCGGGCGCGAAGAACCTGCACGTCAAGATCAGGGATTACTGCCGCTATGAGATGGGTCCGACCTCGACGCCGAACATCTGGTGCGCGAAAGAATACGCGGAACGGGGCTTTGACGGCGTGCTGCACCTGAAATCGGCGGCATGCACGCCGGAGATCGACGTCATGCCGGTGCTGCAAAACATCAGCGCGGACTACAAGATGCCGATCCTGTATCTCAGCTACGACGCACAGACCAGCGACGTGGGACTGACGACGCGGTTGGAGGCGTTTTACGATATGATTTCCATGAGGAAGCGGGTGATTGGCGCATGAAGGATGCGTTTCTCGGCATTGACGTGGGCTCCATTTCCACGAAAGGCGTGATCCTTGACGGAAAGAACCACATTCTTGCAAGCGAATATATCTGGACGGAGGGCGACCCCATCGGCGCGGCGAAAAAGCTGATCGCCATGCTGGAGCCGCAGTATGACAAGACAGAATACCGAATCGTCGCCACAGGCACGACCGGCAGCGCAAGAAAACTGATCGGTACGATCATTAGCGCGACGGTGGTAAAAAACGAGATCACCGCCCACGCTGTGGGGACGACGACGTTCTATCCCGATGTGCGCACGATTTTGGAGATCGGAGGACAGGACTCCAAGATCATTCTGGTGGAAAACGGCGTGGCGGTGGACTACGCGATGAATACGCTGTGCGCGGCGGGAACCGGCGCTTTCCTGTCCAGTCAGGCAAGACGCCTCGGCATCGAGATCGAGGAGATCGGCGACTATGCGCTGAGATCCGAGCATCCGACGCCCATCGCCGCACGCTGCACCGTGTTCGCCGAAAGCGACCTTGTCCATAAGATACAGACCGGCCACAGCAAGGAGGACATCATTGCTGGCGTGTGCCGGGCGGTGGTCGCCAATTATCTCAACAACGTCGGCAAGGGAAAACACATCGTGTCGCCGGTGGTGTTCCAGGGCGGCGTCAGCAAAAACAGCGGCGTGGTCGCCGCGTTTGAACGGGCGCTGGGCTGCGAGGTGACGGTCGATCCGAACGGGCATTTGATGGGCGCCATCGGCGTGGCGATCCTCGCGCAAGGCAGCGGAAAACGCTCGCCCTTTGCCTTCGAGGTGGAGCAAATGGACTTTAAGGTGCGCGAGGCGTCCTGCGGGCGCTGCCCGAACAACTGCGAGATCCTCTGTGTTTATCGGAACGGCAAGCTGATCGATGCGTGGGGGAACCGCTGCGAGCGCGGCAGCATATCGGCATAGCCTTTTTGGGAAAGTTTGGATTGTTAATACTGAGTTAAGAAATGCATGGTAAACTCCGTCAAAAGCAGCGGGATGGAAGGTGACACAATGTTTCATGTTCTTGTGGTGGACGACGATAAAAACACGCGGCGGCTCATGCGGGCCGTGCTGGAAAGGGCGGACTATTCGGTCACGACCGCGGCGAACGGCAAAGAGGCGCTTGCCGCCATGGACGCGGAGCATATCGATCTGGTGGTCCTTGACATCATGATGCCGGAGATGGACGGCTACGAGTTTACGGAACTGCTTCGCGCCGCGAACAACGATCTGCCGATCCTGATGGTCTCGGCAAAGCAGCGGCCGGAGGAGCGCAGGCAGGGGTTCCTTGTCGGCACGGACGACTATATGACCAAGCCGGTGGATGAGGAGGAAATGCTGCTGCGCATCCGCGCGCTGCTGCGGCGCGCAAAAATCGTCAGCGAGCGCCGCATCACCATCGGCGACGTGGTGCTGCGCTACGATACGCTGAGCGTGTCGCGCGGCGATGAGGAACAGGTGCTGCCGCAGAAGGAATTTCTGCTGCTCTACAAGCTGCTGTCCTATCCGGGCAAGATCTTCACGCGAATCCAGCTGATGGACGAGATCTGGGGCTCGGAGAGCGAAACGGGCTGGGAAACCGTGACGGTGCATATCGGACGGCTCCGCAAGCGATTCGAGGGCTGGAACGAATTTTCCATCGAGTCCGTGCGGGGACTCGGCTACAGGGCGGTGAAGGGTGCGTGAAGAAACCTGAAAAAAGCGAGGTGCGCGCGGCGATTGCCGAGCATAAGCAGCGCCTTTCCATGACGCTGGCTTTTTCCCTCATTGTCTTTTTCCTGCTGGTGATCACAGGCGTCATCGTCGCGGCCGCCGTCGCAATCATGATCCGCAACGGCGCATTGCGGCTGGGCGACATGGATACGCTCAAGGACATACATCTGACACGGATCGTGCTGATCTGTGTCGCCTTGGGTACGGCGCTGTCCGCAATCACAGGCCGCGTCCCACTCAAGCCGGTGAACAAGGTCATCAATGCGATGAACCGGCTTGCTTCGGGGAATTATCACACGAGGCTCAGCTTTAACGGCCCGCTTGCGAAGCATCCGGCAGTCCGGGAGGTCACGGACAGCTTCAACGCCATGGCGGAGGAGCTGGAGCATACAGAGCTGCTGCGCGCCGACTTCGTCAACAACTTTTCCCATGAATTCAAAACGCCGATCGTATCGATCGCCGGCTTTGCCATGCTGCTGAGAAAAGGGGATCTCTCCGAGCAGGAGCGGGAAGAATACCTTGAGATCATCGAAAACGAGTCCCTGCGCCTGAGCGCGATGGCGACAAACGTACTCAATATGACCAAGGTGGAGAACCAGACGATCCTAACCGACGTGAGGAGCTTCAATCTTTCCGAGCAGCTTCGGAGCTGTGTTTTGCAGCTGGAGAATCGGTGGACAGGCAAGGATCTGGAATGGGAAATGGAGCCGATGGAGTACACCGTTTCAGGAAGCGAGGAGCTTTTGCGCGAGGTTTGGCTCAATCTGCTGGACAATGCCATCAAATTTTCGCCTAAGTGGGGCGTGATCCGCGTTTCCATCACGGAGCGGGACGGCATCACGGCGGTATCGGTCACCAATACCGGCAGCGAGATCGCACCGGAAGAAAGAGAGCGCATTTTCCAGAAGTTCTACCAGTCTGACCGTTCCCACGCGACGGAGGGCAACGGCATCGGACTGGCAGTGGTGAAACGGGTGGTTGAGCTGCATCGGGGCGCCGTACTGGTGGACAGCGGAGAGGACAAGACGACTTTTACCGTGCTGCTGCCGAATTCAGACGGCGGAGCGTGACAGGATGAGCGCACGCGAGCTTCTGATTGCTGTGGGTATCGCGGCGATTTTTCTGCCTGCGTACAATCTCATGCGGCTTTGCAAGAACGATGCCAAGGGTTGGCGCCGCCTTGCCACAGTCAGCGTGCTGGCGGGATTTGCGGAGCTTCTGCTCTTCATTATCTGGCTGCTCGGCGAAATCATAGACGGAAAATTTGATACTCTTTTTGCCCGTATGTCCGGCGCGCCGGAGCTGATGCTTGCCTTTCTTGCTGTGGCAGGAATTCTGAACGTCGCTGTTTATATAAAGGGAAGCGGCGGGGAATAACCGTTCAATGTATAAAACGGATCAACAGCGCCACGATACAGTATTGAATCAAATGGGTAAAACCACACCCGGTCGTTTGTGAAGCTTCATGCAAACGTCCGGGCGTGATTTCTGCTTTTTATTGGTTGCCGGTTTTCAGCACAGCCTTAATGATGCGCTGGTGACTGAAATCGTCAATGGCTTTGTCGATGTCGTCAAAGTCATAATATGTGATAAGCTTTTCAACATGCAGCTTTCCCTCCGCGGAAAGCTGCATGAGCTTTTCGATGTTCGGGACGGCTTCCCAGTCGCCCATCCCGCCGTGCTTATAGGTACCGTTCACCGTCATGTTGGGCGAGAACGAGAACGGCTCGTGGTAGAGCGCCGCGAAGTAGAGCGTGCCGAGCTTGCCGAGGGCGTTGACTGCATGTACACAAATTTCGCTGTGTCCTGTGGCCTCAACGATACACTTGCCGCCTTCCGGTGCAATTTTGCGAATGGCAGCATCTAAGTCCTCTTCCTCCGCACGGTTGATTACATGCGTTGCGCCGATTTCCTTCGCAAGTTCAACCTTCCATGCAGTACCTGTGACTGCGATGATTTTTTCGCAGCCGGCGAGCTTCGCGCCCATCAGGGCCGCCGCGCCGACCGTACCCAGTCCGAAGATGATCGCGGTATCACCGGGCTTGGGATCGCAGGCCATCATGCTGCCGACGCCGGTCATGACGCCGCAGCCGAACGGACCGGCGATGTCGGGGTCGATCCCCTCCGGCACCTTGGTCAGATTGCTCTCGTCGGTCAGCGTCGTGGTGGCAAAGGAGTTTTGCCCGAACCAGTTGGGCAGAGGCTTATTCCGGTAAGAAAGGCGGCCCGGTCCGTAGAAATTGCTCATATACTTGTCGCACAGGCTGGTCTTGCCCATCTTGCACCATTTGCAGGTCCCGCAGGAGGTGTAGGTGATGCCGACTCTGTCACCGGGCTTAAACTTGGTTACGTCCGGGCCGATGGCGTCCACGACGCCCGCGTCCTCATGTCCCGCGACAGACGGAAGCATCGTCACGCCGCGGAGCACATTCATGTCTGTGCCGCAGATACCGACAGAGGTGATTTTGACGCGGACTTCGGTTCCGGTCGGCTCACGCACCTCAACGTCGTCGATGATCACAACGTTCGGCGCGGTCGCGATTGCTGCTCTTGCTTTCATGCTGATACCCTCCTTCATTCCAAACCGTAGATTGCTTCGTAAGCGCCGTGCGTCGCGTCGATGACGTTGCCGTTTCGGATGGCGCTGCCCACCTCAATGACCTGAACGCCGAGGTCAGTCAATTCCTGCGTGATGGTCGGATTCGGACGCAGACCGATGGAGAGCACCACCGTATCCGCGTGCAGAGTCTTACGGTCACCCGCCTTCAAAGAACTGGCAATGCTGCCGTCCGGCGCGAGCGTGAGCATCTTGTTGGCAACCTCGATCTCCACGCCGTCATCCAGGATCTCAATGACCTTGTAGTCATTGTAAAGCTCAATGCCATACGCTTCGATCATGTCGAGCAGCATCATCTTGTGCTGCTGCGTCACGAACTCAGCGGACAGCACGGCGGGGAGCATTTCCACCATGGCGACCTTCTTACCCTTCTTTGCGAGGTCGACCGCGGTCTCGCAGCCAACCATGCCGCCGCCGACAACGATGACGCTCTCGCCCGGATCTTTCTCGGTTTCCAGAAGCTCAACGGCGGTAATTGCCTTTTCAATGCCGGGGATGGACTTCGGAACGACGGGAGACGCGCCGGATGCCACGATCACAAGATCGTAACCGCCCTGCTTGCACAGCTCGGCCGTGAACTCCGTGTTGAGATGCACGGGGACGTTCTTCTCTTTCAGCTCCGCAATAAACCAGTCGCGCAGACGGTGTATGTCCTGCTTGAACTCATGCGCGCCCGCCGAATTGAGCTCGCCGCCGAGACAGTCGGTTTTTTCAAAAAGCTCGACCGTGTGACCGCACTCCACGCCGGTGATGGCAGCCTGCATGCCGCCTGCGCCGCCGCCGACGATTGCGATCTTTTTCGGCGCCTTGCTGGTTTTCGGCGGATGGGAGGCTTCAAAGCATGCGCGGGGATTCGCTGCGCAGGACTCGTGCTGACGTGTTTCGAGGCACCGGCCGATGCAGCCGATGTTGCAGGCAATACAGGGACGGATGCGCTCTGCTTCGCCGTTTGCCACCTTGTTCGGGAACGCGGGGTCGGCGAGAGAGGGTCTGGACAAAACGATGGCGTCCGCCTGACCGTTTTCCAGCGCGCTCAGCGCCACGTCGGGATCACCCAGACGGGAACGCGCCAGAACGGGAATGCTCACGGCGTCCTTGATGGGCTTGTAAAGCTACAGACCGTGGCCCTTCTCCATGTAGCTTGGCGGGCAGGCATAGTAGAAGGAATCATAGAGGCCGGTGTCGCACATGATGGCGGCAATTCCCATTTCCTCCAGCATTTTTGCGATCTCCACGGATTCCTCCACCGTGCGGCCCGCCTCGTCCTCGCCGAACAGGGAGGCTTTGTTCAACGCCTTGATGTAGCTCTTGACGCCGAGACCCACCATGACAGGGTAATCCTCGCCGCATTCGCGGTGGATGCCCTCGACGGTCTCGCGCACCAGCCGCAGACGGTTTTCGAGGCTGCCACCGTATTCGTCCGTCCGCTGATTGGTAATCGAAAGAACAAACTGATCCAGCAGATAACCCCAATGCAGCGAGTGCAGATCGATGCCGGCAAAGCCCGCCTCACGGCCCAATGCCGCGGCGGAGATGATCGCGTCCCGCTTGATGTGTATCTCCTACTTTGTCAAAGGCTTGCTGAACATAGTCGGAAAATGATACGCGGGAAGCGCGGAAGGAGCCTTGAAGGTGGGATAGTTCCGACCGACGCCGAAGCCCAATTCCAGAAACATCTTTGTGCCATAGGCGCCGACGGCGCCGGTGAGCTTTTTGCCGCGTTCCACAAAATGCTCCGGGGCATAGAGCATGACTTTGCCTGCTCCCATCTGAGGGTCTACGGTCTGGTCAACCAGATTGACGCCGGTGATGATGGTGCCAAATCCGCCCTTCGCGCGTTCTTCATAGAAGGCAACCGCCTCGTCGGTGTAGGCGCTTTTGTCATCCATGAGCCAAGACATGCCCATTGGCCCCATGACAAACCGATTGCGTAGTTCCGCCTTGCCGATTTTGAACGGAGCCAGGAGCGGAGCGTATTTGTTCGCTTGCACATCATTCATAGTGGTCAGTTCCTTTCTTTTTTACTTTCCGTTGTTGCCGCGCATGGATGCTGCGCAGCTCCTGTAAAAACTTTAGCGTTGCCTTTGCTGAAAGTCAAATGCAAGGAACGCATGGAGAATGCCGTGCAATATGCAAAAAAAGACTGCGGCTTAAAATGAAGCCGCAGTGCTGCGTTACCAGGTTTCTTTGAGTATCGAGATAAACTTTTTTGCCAGCACGTTTTCCTCGTCATAGACCGCGACGATGTGCCCGTGATCCAGCGAGGTTCGTTCAATCGGCGCAACATCCACCAGGTCGGGCATGGAGGAAAAGTATTCCGATGCGATTACGCCGGTATTGGCAACGCCGTTTCCCTTTGCGAGATAGAGCATCAGCTCCTCCATGGAACGGCAAGGGATCTGCGCCGCAAAGCGGATCTTGTGCTCTTTGTAATACTGCGAAATTGCAGTGGCGCTTTGGTTGGAGGCGCCCTCAATATAATAAAGGATATCCCCGTCAAGATCCTCGACATACAGGGGCCTTTTGCTCCACAATGGATGATTTTTCCCAATCAGCACAGATAGGGTGTTTTTGCTCAGCGTCTCGCAGGCAAACCCGCTGAGCCCCCGTACCTCGCCGTAAGTTGTGATGCCGACGTCGATCTTTCGGTTGGCCAAAAAGTATGGCACGTTTGTGTGCGTGTCACAGTCGAAAGAAAGCTCAACGTCAGGATACCTGGCTTGCATCAGGGAAACAGCGTGGACGGTGGGACTCAGCTTCAAATATGGGACTGCCCCGATCCTCAGTGCGCCGCCGAGCCCCTTTTTGAATTGGTTCATTTTGATGATGGACAAATCGTGCTGACGTATGATCTTGTTCGCCTCTCTGTAGAGCGTCTGCGCGCCCTCGGTCGGTTCAAAGTCGGTGCCATTGCGATGAAACAGCTCAATTTTCAGCTCCTCTTCCAATGACTTGATGCGCCGGCTCAGGGCCGGCTGGGAGAGAAAAAGATTCGATGCTGCCTTGGAGATGCTGTGACAGTTATATACCTCAATGAACGAGTGCAGCTTCTCAATCTCCACGGCGCGTCCCTCCTTGGCATTGTTTACAGTTTGTTCATGGTTAGTTTAGCTTCGGTTTAGATTACGCCTCTATGCTTGCGGCAAAGAACGCAGGAGGAGCAGACATGGGAGGCAAAGGGAAGCAGCAGAGAAGCGATATGAGCGGGTTGTCCGCTATGGAGAAGATCGAAGCGATTGCCCTCGCAGCAAAGAAGGCGGGCATGACGTATGGGGAATATAGCGCCGTGCTTTCGGAAACGCAGAAATGCAAGGTGTTTTCCGATTATCAGAAGCTGCTCCGTAAAAGACGTGCGGAAGAACAGAAAAGGATCGAGGCGTTCCGCAGAAGAAAGAACGGTAATTTGTCGGACAGCGTGGATTGGCTCATGGAGGAGCTTTCAAAAGAAGATTTGACCGAATAAGACGAGAGACGGATGCGCACTATGCTTTCGTCGAGCTTCGGTCGATCAAGCTCGTCGGCACATAGATGTCTGTTTCCTCTGGATCTTCACCGTCAATGAGCTTGAGCAGCAGCTCGCAGCTTTTCGCGGCAATCATGTCCGGATTCCTTTCGATGGAGGACAGCACGGGGGACGTCAGAACGGAAATGGGGGAATTATCGAAACAGATCAGCTTAATATCCTCCGGAACAGATACTATACAAGATTCATCTCATCCAGAGAGGACTGGGAGCTGGTGGACGTCTATGCCGATGAGGGACTGACTGGCATGGAGACCAAGAAGCGAGACGATTTCAACCGCATGATCGCGGATTGCAGGGATGGCAAGATCGACCGCATCCTCGTCAAATCAGTATCACGCTTCGCCCGAAATCAGGAGGATTACATCTACTATATGCGCGAACTCCTTCGGCTCGGCGTCACAATCAGCTTTGAGAAAGAGAACCTTGACACCGGCAAGATGAACTCGGAGCAGGTGGCGGACATCTACGGCGCGTTCGCTCAGATCGAGACGACCGGACACTCGGCAAATATGCGGATCAGCAACCGTATCCGGATGGAGAAGGGGATATTCGTACCGGCGAAAGCGCCGTATGGATATCGCCTCATCCAAAACAACTTGGTGATCGTGCCAGAGGAGGCCGAGGTAGTTCGACGCATCTACCAAATGTTCCTGAGTGGACAGGGTATCTTTGATATTGCAAACGAGCTGAATCAAGAGGGTGTCCAGCATATCAAAATGCAGATCCAAATCATTCACCACCATTAAAAAGCTGCTCAGTACGAAGAAACAAATTTTTTATAGAAAGTATAGACTGATACTCATAAACGGTCAACCACTTTGCTTGAAAAATGCATATTCTAATTCTTTGATACACGCGACAAAGTTAAAAACAAGATGCCAGAAATGTTGAGAAAACCTATTCTAAACTGCGAAACAGACTTGTAAAATCGCTCTGCCCGTGGTAAACTCCAAACAGGAAAGGCGGGTGCTTGCCATGATGTATCCATTTCTGCAAATTGACGGCGATACTGAGATCGTCCACTCCGATATGCTCCCGAACGGGGAAGTGAAGGTGTACGTGGAGAAGCCGGACGTAAAGGATGGCTTTCACCATGCCTCATGCTTTCTGCCGTCCTACCGATGGGAGGACGTCAAGGGCTTTTCGACAAAAGAGATCGACCGATATCAGGAGGTCATCGAGTCGACCGCGCATTTGATTATGGAATTTGCGCAGACGGGGGGCTTCGAGAATGCCGCAGGTCTTTAAGGTCGGCTCCTACTGGGTATACTTCTGGGCAAATGAGAACGAGCCGCTGGAGCCCGTCCACGTCCACATCGCGGAGGGTGCGCCGGTTGCCAACGCAACAAAGGTCTGGATCACGAAGTCGGGGAAATGCCTGCGGTGCAACAACAACTCCCACATTCCCGAAAACGTTCTGCGGAATATCACCCGCATTATTGAGGCGCGCAGTGGTGAGGTCATCGAGAAGTGGATGGACTTCTTCGGGGAGGCGACGTTCTTCTGCTGAAATGCTCACATCATCAATAAAGCATCAAACCGCAATAGCTCGCTCGACAAACGCCCAAATCTCGGCGCCTGCTGGCGCTTCAACAGCCACTCCAAAACCGCGTGGAAAGAGATTTGTCAAGGATATTTTTCTCTATTATACAACAATGATGTAGTAAAGTTTTGTAATTTCTCAGTTTCGGCATAGCCCTGCATGATCTTCAGACAGTATTCTTCAAACTCTGTAGGTGTCATGCTGCAAACACGATCTTGACCAAAGTATTCTTGGATTTTTGCGCGTGACGATATTGCCGCGGAGGTTGATCTTGCCGTCCGTGAACCGAACCGCCGTCTCCATGGTAATCTTGTCCTGCCAGTCCTTGCCGATTAGTGCAGGCGTGATGAAGTTGAGCTTAATGTCTTCCTCGGTCATCTGCTTCTTGTCAATCATATCAAATCATGCTCCTAGTACCAGTCAAACTATAGCCCAAAAGAACAACATATACCAAACCATAATAAATATAGCATAGATAGTCGATTTGTGCAACGGCAATTCAAATCATGCCGCGCATCACCGATCCCACTCCTCCGCTTTTCTCTGCCGGCGCTCGCGTTCTTCGCGCCGCCGCGGTTCTCTCCGCCGCTCCGCCATGCCGCTTTCGCCCAACAGGGAATCGGTGTCCGCGATGCTGCTCCAATAATCGCGGATGCTGACCTTGCCGCCCTTGATGTTCCGCTTGATGCGGTCATGCGCCGCGCTCTCCATCTCCTGCCGGAGCGCAAGGCGGGTGTCAGTCAACTCGTCACGTTCATACGTCGCCGCCTGCTCGCGCAAATCGTCGAACTTTGCTTTGGCGCGGTCAATCTTCTGCGTGAGAACGGCATCCGCTGCGTCGTAGCGTTCCTGAAATTGCCCCGTCACATCCATTTCTCGCCCCTTACGGTTATGGAAAAGGCCATAGGTCAGCACGATTATATCCTGCCGCGCCTGCTCCATTGCGTGGGCGATCTCGGCAAGCGTCATCTTTACCGCTTTCATCAGCTTGGCGATCAGAGCCTTCAACTCACGGATCAGCGCATTGTCCGCGCGGATCTCGCGGTTCAACTCACAGCGATCCGCAACAAAGCCCATCTGCTCCATCCTGCGCGCGCTCGCGCCCTCGTGGACGGTGGGCTTTTCATCTATCCCGCGCTCGGCATGGCTGCGGTGGTCAACGTGCGCCTCGACGCCCTTGCGTTCGAGCGCGTGGTTGACCGCATCCGCCCATGCCGCCCGCCACGCGACGACCTGCTCCTTGCTGTTCCAACGCGCCGTGATCGGGTTCTGCCGCCCGTAGCGCGTCGCCTTGGGGTGCTTCGATACGCGCTCCAAGCCCTGCGCCTCTGCCTCTGACGGAACCATGTACGTTTTCTTCTTGCCGATCTTGTATTGATACTGTTTCTCCCAGCCCTCCGCTTTCGCAATCTTGAACTCGGCGGCGGTAAAGCCCCGTTCCTCGCCGTTGCGGACACAGAGGTATTCTTTTTCGGTTTTATACTGCCACGTTCCGTCCCCGTTAAGCGGGCGCATGGTGACGAGAATGTGCGCGTGGGGATTGTGACCGTCCGTGTCGTGGAGCGACACGTCGGCGCACATTCCGTCCGTGACGAAAACGCTCTGAATGAAGCTCGTCAGTAGCTCGACCTGCGCGGCTGCGTCCAGCTCTACGGGCAGGGCGACAATGAACTCCCGCGCAAGCTGACTGTCCTTTGCCTTTTCGTTCGCTTCGACCGCGTTCCAGAGCGTTTCGCGGTCGTTCCACTCTGCCGGTGCCATCGGTGGCAAGAAAACGTGTTCCCAAACAAGACCGCCCTTGCGGGTGTAATCGTGCTGGATGCCGTCATAATCGTTGTAAAGCCGCGAGCAGCTCATGTACGCAGCAGCGCCGCAGGCGGTGCGGCCTTCGCCGCGCGTAATCACTTTGGTTTCCCAATGGTAGATTGCCACTTCGTTTTTCTCCCTTCGTCCCCGCCGCAGCGGGAAAGCGTTTTGCTTCTTTGGCGCAACAAAGAAGATGCGACGCAGCGCGGCGCATACGCAGTTGGCAGTATCGTTCCGCGATGGAACGATGCGGTGGGATGCCCGCAGGCAGCACAGCCAACTGCCCGACGATGCCGCGCGCGGCATTGTCGGCCCCTCGGAGGAAGCCCCGGCGGGGCTTTCGTGAGAGCGCACGACCGCCGAAGGCGGGGATCACCGCCCGCTTGCGGGTGGTGAATCAGTGCGCTCTTCAAGAAAAAAAGAGGGCGCGGTGCGCCCGGAAGGAACTCCGAAACGCCCCGCGCTCTCCACTCTCATGCGCGAGAAAGGTCATATAAATACTGCTGCAATTCGTCCAGCGGCATACCGTTGGTATGCGGCATGACCTTCTCCAAGATTGCGCCTTTTTGAATCAGCGTCCGTGTCCGTGCCTTGCGCTCCTTGACGCGATCCCGCGCCTGCGCTTCCTCCAAGCGGTGCCGTGCTTGAAGTAGCCTTTTCTCATTCTCCGTCATGTGAAAAACCTCCATGATATAAGGATTGGTAGTAAAAAAACCGGAAGCGATAGCAATTCGAAACGGGGTTGCTATCATTTCCGGCGAGTGTGAAAAACAGATGGTAAAATCGGCTCCGTTTGGTATCAAGATGATAGCAAGCAGAGCCGATTGTCCTATCAAAGCTGGTCGATAAAGTCCATTGCCGTGTCAAGCGATTCCTCTGAAAACTCTGGCGCTGCCTTTTGTACCGGCTGAAGGAGCGATGCCAACGCACCAAGGCTCAACGGCGTGGTTTGCAACGCCGCCTGAACTGTGTCCTTGATCTCCCGCAAAAACGCCTCCTGCCGCTCCCGCGTTTCCAGAAAGGGATCGTCGGCAAGCCGCGCTTCGCGCTCAAAGTGGTCGTTGATTGCGGCGATAACGGCGGCGCTGTACGACTTGTAGCGCGTCCTGTCCATCTGACGCAGATACTCATACGCGCGCCGGTCGTCCTCGTTGTCGAGGTTGAGCCGCAGGGTAGTTGTATATATCTCACTCATGCAACGCCTCCGCGCTTGCGGAGCGCGGCTTCCGCCAGACGCTCATAGCCCTTTGCCGTGGCGCATACGTCGCTGTTGATGGTGACGCGCGTTTGGTCAAACTCAGCGAAATTCTTGATAAGGCAACTCCCGCCGCCCATAACATAAAGGCGCATTAGGTCGGGGTTGTATTCGTGATCGCGCAGCCGCTTCAGAATGCCGCCCGTGTACTCCTTCGCACACTCATGAATGACGGTCAGATACCGCTCTCCAATGTCCGCCTTGCCGAAGCGCAGCACGTCCTCAATCACACCGTCATCGACGACGGCTCCAAATTTTTGCATCAGCCTCTCGCGTACAACAATCATACACTGCTGGACGCCGTATTTTTCGGTGAAGCAGCGCGTGGCGTCCGGCTTGCCGTTGCGGATATACATGACGTTCATGGTGCCGTTGCCGATGTCGCACAGCATATTCACGCCCCTGAACTCATGCAGACGGTCAGCGACGGCGGAGAAGCCCTGCGGGTAGATTTCCGCGCCCGTGAACTCGACGTGATACGCCGCGCCGCGATAGGTGAAGTCCACGGCGGGCTTTTGTAGAAGATACGCCTTGAAGCTGTCGCGCTGACCGCTTACCCAAGTGAGCGGCAGACCGGCAGCGAGAAACACACGGGCAGAGGACAGACCACGGAAGCGCAGTTCCCGCGCCACGGCGGCAAGCGTCAGGATATAATAGTCCTGATCGCCCGCCTTATCGGTGACGAACTCCTTATGCTCGTCGCCAATGGTGTAATAGCGCCCGTCGTAGACCAGCAGCTCGTTTTTGAAGGTCGGCTCGTTGTCGTGTGCGGTGACGCCCGCCTTGATGCAGGTGTGCGCGGTTTTGACGTTCCCAAAACCGTGATCGAGGCCGATCACGACGGGGTGCGTGTTGTTGATAATGCTCATTATGATGCCTCCTTTGCAACATCAGTCGAAGCTATGTCGGATGTTCTTTCCAGATCGGCTTCTCCGGGGATTTCCACCTGCGTGGATTTGATTTCTTGAATCAAATTGTCAAGCGCGGCGTGGACAGTGTTGACCTCGTTTTGGATTGTGCTAAGCTGCTCTTGTGACAAGGACGAAAAGACTGATTGATAATAGGGAATCTCGACCCAGCGCAGTTCTTCAACGAGCTTTTTCAGGCAGCAGGACACCTCCATAACAAAAGATTCCGGCGTACAACTGAAATCCCTGCCCGTACTTTTCAGCGCCGTGACCTCGTTTACAAAGGATGAAGCGTCATATTCTTTTGACGGTTGGATTGTGCCGTTCACCAACTTCTCCGCTTCTTCCTTTTGCTCCTCTGGCTTCATTCGGGAAAGTATCATCATTTTCTGCTTCGTGATTTTGCGATCCGCGTTACGGAGGACATCTTTTGCCTCTGGCGTCAGGTTTTCTGCGATCTGGACATGGCGCTCGACTGTGCGTGGCGAAACGCCCATTTTCTCTGCTGTGTCCTCTGCGAAGGACTTGACCGGATCGTCCCGACAAATTGACGACTTGATTGTTTCGCTCTTACGGTCTCCGCCGTGCCGTGTTTCGGGGTGCAGGGTTTCGTAGATTTTCTTGCGCCGCGCCAGAAGTTCACTCAGCTCCAAATCGGAGAGCCCTGTGCGCACGACGTTCTCGTCGATCTCCGCAAGCTCCGCGTGAAGCTCGTCCAGCTTGCAGACGTTGCACTCAATCTCCGTCCAGCCAAGGAGTTTCGCCGCCTCCAAGCGGTGCAGACCGGCGACAAGGTTGTGGTTGGCGTCCACGGTGATCGGGTTCATCATGCCGACCTCCGCGATGCTTTTCGAGAGAGCCTTCACATCCTCCGCCAACGCCTCGCGGCGGTTAGCGCCGACCTTGATTTTGTTGATGTTGATTAACATTTTTGACCTCCAAAATTGAAATTAATTTGATGCGAGCAAAAACAGGCGCGGAGACCGTAACGATCTCCGCGCCTGTCGTGGGCGAGAATTATGTGGTTTGCTGTTTTGCCGATTCTTTTGTTCCCTGCTGCTTTCGATAAAACCGCGCACGGCAAGCTGGATTGCAATACTTTGCCTGCGGCTTGATGGACTGGAAAGATTGACCGCAGCACTGGCATACAAGCTGATACGGTTCACCCGGGTTTAACAACCCTGCTTTGATCTGTTTGTCCCGTTCCTTTTTGCGCGCATACTTGCGGCGATTGGCTGCGCGCTTCCTGCGCTGGGCTTCTTCCTCCGCAAGCTCTTCGGCAGTCGGTTCCGGGGTCGGCACCTTGAAATCGCCGATGAAGTTCAGATAGATGTCAACGTCCTGACACCGATCCCCATACTCATCGCGTCCCGGCGCGTGGACAATGATCTTCTCAATGAATTCGTTGATCATCGGTGTCGTCAGCTCAGTGAAATCGGTGTACTTCTTCGCCAGAGCGAAAAACTGTTCGACGCGCGCGGTGTCGGCGTTGAAAACGTCCAGCTCCGTTTGATCGGCGTCGAGCGTTGTCCGCAACTCCGCCTGCTCCCGCTCATAGTCGGCGGAGAGCAGATCGTAGCGTGCCTCCGGCAGCTTGCCCATCGCGTAGGATTCATAGAGTTTTTTAATCAGCACGTCAAGCTCAGAGATACGCTTGCTTGCCTTTTTGATGCGTTGCTTCAACGCCTTTGCTGCTTCCGCTTGCCGCACTTCGGACGCTGCCCGGACACGCTCCATAAATTCAGTTTCGTTCTCGATGGCATAGGTGCTGACAGTACGGATCGTTTCCAATATCAGCGCGCGCAGCGCCCTTGTGCTGATGTTATGAGAGAAGCAGCGCCGCTCCTCTCGCTCGATGGTCAACGTATAGGTGGAGCAGTTATAGCAGTCGTTCATGTGGGCAACTCCGTTTTGATCCGGCTTTCTCAGCCCTCGATGATTGAACATCTTCGCGCCGCAGTCAGCACAAAAGCACAAGCCGGTCAATGGGCTTGCCTCGCCATGCAGTGTTTTGCGCCGCTGTGTCCGCATGACCTTCTGCGCCAAAGCCCACGTTTCGGAGTCAACAAGGGCTTCGTGGGTGTTCTCAAAGATCATCCAATCCTCCGGCGCATTTTTCACCTTTTTGTCCTTGTAGGACTTCTTTGAGGTGCGGAAGTTGACTGTATGTCCCATGTACTCAGGGTGTGCGAGAATGTTCTTTACTGTTTCGCCGTACCAATCATGCTGACGGCTCAGATTCTCGCGCGACTTCCAAAGTCCCCTGCCTCTTACAGCCATGTAATAGGCGGGGCTTTCCACCTTTTCTGCCGTCAGCATCTTGGAGATGTCATACGGCCCGTGACCCTCGACCGCAAGGCGGAAGATACGCCGCACCACGGCGGCAGCTTCGTCGTCGATCAGCCAGTGATCTTTGTCCTCCGGGTCTTTCTTATAGCCGTAGATGGGATTGTTGGTCGTGGGCTTTCCGGCCTTGCCCTTCACCTTATACGCCATCGCAACCTTGCGCGACTGGTCACGCAAGTACCACTCCGACATGATATTGAGAAAAGGTGCGAACTCTCCCGTGCTGCTGTCGTCGCTGTCTATGTTGTTGGCGATAGCGATGAAGTGGACGCCATGCTCGCGGAAGAACACTTCCGTATAAAAGCCGGTCTGCAAATAATTACGACCGACACGGCTCATGTCCTTTACAAGAACAGTGGAAACCCTGCCGGCCTCAATATCCGCGACCAGCCGCTTCCAGTCCGGGCGATCAAAATTGCCGCCTGAAAATCCGTCATCCGTATAGTGCCGGATATTGGCGTAGCCATGCTGCTGGGCATAGCCTTCGAGGTAGCGTTTTTGATTCACTATGGAACTGGAATCTCCCGCGAGGTCGTCGTCGCGAGAAAGGCGCTCATACAGCGCCGTGATCTTTTCCTCAGTCTGCTTCACGCTCATTAGGCGCTCCTTTCAGACTGACGGTTCGTTTGTGGTACTGCCAGTATAACACACTTTTCGTCGATTTCCATAGCCTCATTACGAATCAGACGAAAAATTTTGTCCTCAAAGGTCTCCGTCGCCGCATCGCTGCAACAGGCATTGACACGGTAATTGGTCGAGCCGATCCTACGGCTCAGGGTGAAGGTGGTGCGAGTATTCGCCATAGGGTTCCTTTCCGCGCTCGGTGCGCTGCTTGATGGTGTCCGTTTGCGTTGAAATTCAGTATCATGTCATTGTCCTTTCCAATAAAAAATCCCGCGCAAGGCGGGCCGTCATTTCCTATATTTTGGTTGGGTACTGAAAAGACAGTCTCACTTTTGCTACAATCCGTCCAGTCGCATAGCATAGGTTCCTCCTTTTCGAAGCGTAACGGCAAAGAGATTTCTAACGGTCGTTTTGCCATCCACTTCAATATACGAAAAAAAGGAAGCTGCCCCGGAAATACGGCACTATTGCAAGAAAATTGCATCAGCAGTGTCATTGGATTGCAAAAATGCAATTTCGCCGCCTTTCGACTGTAAACGACAGACGATATTGATATAATTCGACAAAGTTGCAACGCACTGAGAAACACGGGGGAGAAAACAATGTCACAAGAATATTTACCCGGCAGCATCCGGGATCGGATTCAGGATTTGATGAAGGAGCGCAAGCTCAGCCAGAACGAGCTGGCAAAGCAGGCGGGCTGCACGGAAAGCACACTTAGCCGCTTTCTCACAGGCAAGACCGACAAGCTGAGCGACGAAAACATTGTCGCCATCGCCGGAGTGTTTGGCGTTTCGACCGACTTTCTGCTCGGCTTGACGAACATTCCCGACCGCACCAATTACGACCTCGCGGAATTGGGATTATCCGTACAGGCGGGCAAAGCGCTTCGTACCAGCAAAGCGAACGCAACCGTGATTAACGCCATGTTGGAGAGCAAGAGCTTCCCGGCTTTGGCGGAGCTGATCTTTCAGTACATGGAAGGAACCAACGCCGAGGGTTTCGCTGCGCAGAACCAGCTATATACCAGCCTCGCGGCGCTGACGGCGGGGGAGAACAGCGAGGTTGCCGACCTCCTGCGAAGCATGAAGACGCCCGTGTACCAGCCGGATGTGACGCATATTCAAAACGTGTTCAACAAGGTTTTGGCAGAATTGAAGCAGGATCACACCGAAAAGCTGGCGGAGACACGAAAACTGACGAGCGAGGTTGTGCAAAGCGTCTTTTCCAAGCTCCCGAAGGATGACGGCCTGCGTTCGATCACGGCGGAGCAGATGGCGGATGCGGTGACCGGAACGATTGGGGACACGGGTTCTTTCACGCCGGAGCAGCTCGCCAAGTTCAGAGCAGGCTTCTTTAATCTGCTGCAAAAGCCCGCAAAGGATATCGGCATTGACGAATGAGCGGCTATGCGCGGCGCTGCGGCAAGGTGATCGCTCTGCGCTTGACGCGCTCATTGAGCAGAACATGGCTTTTATCCGGCACGTTGCAAACAGTCTTGCCAATCAATATCACCGTCCGCTGCTTGCCGACGATCTGGTACAGGAAGGCGCGCTGGGGTTGATGAAGGCGGCGGAGTTATACGACCCGGCACACGGAACGCAGTTTCTGACCTATGCAGGCTATTGGGTGCGGAAGTACATACGGGACTATCTTGACGCTGAGGCCGACGTGGAAACCGTCAGCTTGGCAGAAATCGAACAGGCAGGGGAAGAAGCCGCAAGCGAGCCGCTATATGCAAGCTTCGCCTCGCCGGAAAGTCGGCTCATTCAAAGCGAGAGCATGACAGAGTTGTACCATGCGCTGGAAGCGATTTCCACACGGGAGCGGACGTATCTTTGGTATCGCTTCGGTTTTCCCGACGAGCCGCAGAATAAAACCATCAAGGATACGGCGTCGCACTTCCATTTGAGCGAGAGCCGCGCGAAGTCCACCGAAGCGGCGGCGCTTGATAACCTCCGGCTGGAGCTGCCGTGGTGGTATGACTAAAAAGCAAAAACGCCCTGACTACGGCTGATTATGCCATAGTCAGGGCGTCGTTGCTTTTACAGTTCAAATAGGGTGGATTCGTTTTCGTTGACGGCCTCCATGACCATCATCACGCCAAGCTGAAAGCCGGTCTTGAAGTTTTCATACGACATGGTATCGACGATGTTGTTGTGACAGGACATCAACTCATCAAAGCGTTCGGCGCTTTCGCCGGTCAGTAGCTCGCGGAGCTTGTCTTCTTGCTGAGCGAAGGCTTCCATCGTAATCGCAAAATCAGTATCGTTGCGAAAGCCTCGGTCACACGGACGAAGGTTGCCGTGGTATAGTTCAGAGATCACGTTGTAGCCTCTCATGTGTACACTACCTCCGACAAAACGATCTCCTCGGCACGACTACGGATATTGTTCATTGCGCCGACCCATGCCATTTGGCCGGACGCTTTCAGCGCCTCGGTTACGCCCTCACGCTCTGCCATCTGCTTGACGATGCGCTCCATGCGCTCGTTGCAAGTCTGGTCGATCTCGGCAAGATGTTCGTCCAGCTTGCCGGACAGCTTCAGTTCAGCATAGGCGGTACGGCGATGCTCTTTCAGGTAACGCTCGCGCATACGCCCGTACTTACCGATCTGATACTTTGGCTCATCGGGCAAGGTTAGATTGGGGATGTAGTAGTCTCCCACGCGGCGGTATGTTCCGCCCATCTGTTCAAAGATAGATTTCATAGCGGTTTCCTTTCGTGGCAAATGATGTGTAGCAGTTGCTTGAAAAGCCTTTAATCAGCGGCTTTCGCCCCCTTTCTCACAACTGCTTATCATTCACCACAAACGAACCGCAGTCATGATGTGATTTGCGAAGGATAAATCCTTCCTTTACAAATTACATCATGTCGAGAGTTCGAGCCTTTCTGCCCCTGCCACGAAACCGCCTGAAATCGCGAGATTTCAGGCGTTTTTCTCATTGTTTCAGGCGGAGTGCGATTTGCGGAAATCGCGCAGCAGTGCGGCGAATGGCACGAAACAGGGCTGGACTTTCTGCGCGACCTACAGTATTCGAGTGGCTGCGCGAGAAAAGCGAGGTCGGCAGGGTCCTTTTGGCGTGGAGGAGCTACTTGACAACCACATGGCGGTCAATGACTCACAGCCGGTAAAGCAGGTGCTGCCGCCGGATCAGCACCCAGTTCCCGATAGACCTTCCGGATCACCGCGGCTGCGATCAAAAAAGTCAGCAGATCGGACACCGGCATGGAATACAGTACGCCGTCCAGCCCAAAGAACCAGGGCAGCGCCAGCGCGAAGCCGACGCCGAATACGACCTCGCGGATCATCGAGATCATGGTGGACGCCAGCGCCTTGCCAATCGCCTGCAGATAGATGAACGTGCCCTTGTTGACCGTGGCAAGCACCACCATGCAGAGATAGACGCGGAACGACTTGACGGCAAACGCCGTATAATAGGCGCTCTCGTTCGCCGCGCCGAACAGCGCGATGAGCTGGCGCGGGAACAGCTCAACGATGGCGAGCGCAAGCAGTCCCACCAGCGCCTCGCATTTGAGCAGCAGCGTGAACAGCGTCAACGCGCGATCCTTTCGATTCGCGCCGATGTTGTAGCCCGCGACCGGGATACAGCCCGCCGCCATGCCGACCGCAATAGAGATCACGATCTGGAAGAACTTCATCACGATGCCGACGACCGCCATCGGGATCTGCGCATATTCTGCCTGCGAGAAAACCGGATCGAGCGCGCCGTATTTGCGGAGCATGTTGTTGATCGCCGCCATCGCCGCCACCAGCGAAAGCTGGCTGAGCAGACTGGTGACGCCGAGCGGGAGAAAGCGGCGGATCAGCGCGCCGTTGAGCCGGAATGAGCGCTTCTCCAGCCGGACTGCTTTCATGTGGCACAGATACCAGACCGCGAGCGCCGCCGTGATGGTCTGGCCGAGGATTGTGGCGACCGCCGCGCCCATCATGCCCCAGCGCAGGCCGAAGATCAGGATCGGGTCGAACACAATGTTGAACGCCGCGCCCGCGAGCGTGGAGATCATGGCGAACTTCGGGCTGCCGTCCGATCGGATGATCGGGTTCATCGCCTGCCCGAACATATAAAACGGGATGCCGACCGTGATCCAGAAAAAATACTCCTGCGACTGGCGAAACGTCTCCTCGTTGACCGTGCCGCCGAACATAGCAAGGATCGTATCGGCAAAAATCAGGTAAAGCGCCGTGACGATGACGCCGCTCGCCACCGACAGCGCGACGGCGTTGCCGATGGTCGTCCCCGCGTCCTCTTTCCGCCCCTGCCCCAGCAGGATGCTGACAAAGGCGCACGCGCCGTCGCCGATCATGACCGCAACCGCCAGCGCCACGACGGTCAGCGGGAACACCACCGTGTTCGCCGCGTTGCCGTAGGAGCCGAGATAATCGGCGTTGGCGATGAAGATCTGATCGACGATGTTGTAGAGCGCCGCAACGAGAAGCGATATGATGCAGGGGATGGAATACTTCCGCATCAGCACCCCGACAGGCTCTGTTTCCAGATATTGATTTGCTTTCTGTTCCATTGGATTTCACCTCAACATAAAATGAAACGAGCAGCAAATTGCGCCGGATAAGCCGGACTTACGCAATTTGCTGCTCGCTAACTTGTATTATAGCTTGCTTAACGGGAAAACGCAAAGGGCGGAATGACTAAAGTTTCTTCGCTGACCGAACCGATGCCTGCAATAAACGGTCCATACCTTACGCCGCCGCGGTATGGACGCTCCTTACTTTTTCCCGGTAACCGTGTAGATCATACCCTTGACCTGTCGGGAATCCACAACAGAAAATCCCACGCTTGCCATCAGCTTCTCGATCCCTCTGCGGTTCGTGGTGTGGCAGTCGCCGCTGCGCATCAGCCGGAAGATAATATGATTATCGATCCACGCGCCGACGCCGCCGATGCCGGTATCGGAAAGGATGTACACCCCGCCCGGCTTCAGCACACGCTTCGCCTCCCGCATCGCTGCTTCGGGATACGGATAGTGGTGGAAGCTCTGGGAGCAGGTGACGATATCGAAAGACTCGTCCGGATAGGGCAGCTTTTCAGCGGAGCTTACCACGAACTCCGCGCCTTCGATCTGTTTTTTCTGCGCCATGCGGATCATCTCGTCCGACAGATCCACGCCGCAATACCGCGCAGGCTTCTGCTTTGTGAGATTATCGATCAGAAACCCTGTGCCGCAGCCGACATCCAGAAGTGATTCGTAGGAATACGCGCGGATTTGCTCCGCAATATCCCGGCAGCTGATCTTTCCGTTCTGCGAATAATAGTAGGTGTTCCGCTGATCGTATTCGGCGGCTTGCGCGTCAAAATGCTTTTTGGATAATGCTTCGTAGTCTTTCATGTTCGTTTCCTCCCCTTTTCGATGCTTTCGCTTCGCTCCCACCTATTGTTAGCATTATCTAACTGCCGTTCATCAAAAAGCCCATCCGCCGCTGCCTCAATCCAGACACATGGATGGGCGAAAAGTTGCCTTTGACTAACAAAATGATACACCACATAATTGATTTTTTCAAGGTCTTTCGCGCTTTTTTATCCATTTAAGCGCAATTCCATTCAAAAGCGGTGCCGTTCAGCATGGCGAACTCCCTGTACTCCTTCTGATCGGTCAGATTTGCCTTGGTGAGGTCCAACTTCCTGGCCTGCTGGTTGATCCTCTCCTGTAGTTATTCTATATGGTTGAAAAAAATTTTAACAGCGACCCCAAAAATGGATACCGCCTTTCCGAATGATATAACAGAAGGGAAAAATCCCCAAACCAAAAACAACATTTTAAATGATTTGAAAGGCGGTATACACCATGAAAAAGAACACCATTACCAAGACAGTTGCAGCTTGCAGTCTCGCACTCACCGTTCTCGCGAGCGCAATTTCCGCCAGCGCGGCGTACAACGTCGGTGTGCAGAACCGTATGGGTCCCCAGATGTTCGGTCAGCAGCTCGGACAGACCCAGAACACCCAGATGAACGGCATGAGCCGGTTCGGCGGCCAGATGGGCGGCATGAACCAGATGGGCGGCATGATGCAAAACGGCATGACACAGACCGCGTCCTCCGCGGGCGCCATCGTGACCGGCACGGTCACCAACAGCGCGGCGTCCCTTGAGGCGGATTACGAAAACGCCACGACCATCACCATGAGCGACGAGAACAACGACGTGACCATCAAGGAATCCGGTACCTACATCATCACCGGCGCCTGCTCCGACGGCAACATCAAGGTTAAGAAGGGTACCACCGGCGTGGTGCTGGTGCTCAAGGATCTCGACCTGACCAGCACGACGGGCGCGACGCTCTCCGTCAACAAGGGCGCGGAGGCGAAGATCATCGTGGAGGGCAGCGTGACGCTGACCGACAACGAAGATCCCGCGGACGAAAACTCCACCGACGCGACCGTTGCCGACGCGTTCGACGGCGCGGCGATCAAGGTCAAGGCGGGCGCGAGCGCCTATCTCACCGGTGCCGGTACGCTGACGGTCAACGGCAGCGCGAAGAACGGCGTCAAGGTCTCCGCCAGCGAAGATGACGGCAACGGCAGTCTCGTGATCGACGGCGCGACGATCAACATCAACGCGGCGAACGACGCCATCAACGCCGAGTACGATCTCGCAATCATCAGCGGCACGCTCACCATCACCGCGGGCGACGACGCGCTCCACGCCGACCGCGTCCTGACCGTCGGCGCGGACGGCAGCGGCCCGAGCATCACGATCAAGAGCTGCACCGAGGGCGTTGAGGCGACGGTGGTGAACCTCGCGGGCGGCACGGTTAGCGTGACCTCCACCGACGACGGCGTGAACGCCGCCAACAGTGACGGCACCTACGCCTCTCTGGGCTACTCCATCAACGTCACCGGCGCGAAGCTGACCGTGAACGCGCCCCGCGCGGACGGCCTTGACTCCAACGGCAACATCAACCTGATCTCCGGCAGCGCGACGATCAGCAGCGCCAGCACCGGCGGCGACGCGGGCATGGACTACGACGGCCAGCTCTATATCTCCGACGACTTTGACCTCAACAACCAGAGCGGCGTCAGCAACATGGGCGGCGGCATGATGGGCGGCATGAACGGCCAGATGAACAATCAGACCGGCAATGCGCAGGGCACCGCGCCCACGCAGAACCAGCAGAGCACCACGCCCGCGCAGAATAGCAATCAGGCTCCGACCCAGAATCAGCAGAGCATGGGTCAGATGCCCATGCAGAACACAAATCAGGCTCCTGCCCAGAATCAGCAGAACGCGGCCCCCAATCAGAACATGAAGTTCAACCAGCAGGGCAATGCTCCCGTTCAGAACCGGCAGGGCGGCATGATGCAAAGCCCGATGCAGGGCCAGCAGAACCAGTTTGGCGCTCCGAATCAGGGCCGGATGCCCATGCAGAATCCGCAGGGCATGATGGGCGGTATGCCCGGCAACATGGGCGGCATGTTTGGCGTTCGCAGATAAGGCGATGACCGGCCGCCTTGCTGCCGGCGGCTCCTTGGCAGATATGGGCACCTATGTTATAGATATGAGAGGACATCTCGGAGAGAGGCTTTATATCGAGCTTTGCGATGAGACACCCGAAAGCGGAGGATGGGCGCATGTCTTCTTCGACGAGATCGTGACCTATTACGCGACCGCGCCAGACTACGTGAATCTATTTGACACGGTTAATGATAGCCATGCCAATGGGGAAGCTCCGGTGCAGATGCAAATCCCCTGGCAGTTGGCGACAAATCTTGCGTCCGCATCGCTCGGCGTGAGCATCAGCCCGATGATGTTCAGCCTGTCGGCGCCCCCGGCGGAGCCGCTCCTGCTCCCCGAGACGCCGGAGCCCGCTGACGCGACGCCTCCGGAGAACGAGGAAGCCCCCAACGCGGAATCCCAAAACGACAAACCGTAAAAGACAAAAAGACAGCCACGCTGCGAAACGTCGCAGCGTGGCTGTCTTTTGATATGTCCTGCGCAGCCCTGAAAAGGGCATCTTATGATTCCGTTTCCGCCGCGCAGAGCATGGCAAATATGACCCAGAAAAACGGCGTTGCGACAACCGAGCTGACGTTGAAAAACGCCTGAATGCACCAGCATAGGATCGCTGTGCCGCAGATTGCAACAACAGGCTTTTCCGACACCGTTTTGACCCATTGCACCGCGGAGACCACCAGCGCGCCCAGCACGCCGACCATGCCGCCCGCGACCGACATGGCAAAGAGGACAAATAGGCCCAGCGCGAGTGGAATCAACAGGAGAAACCGCCGCCTGTCGTTCAGCTTCCAGACCGATGCCCAAAACAGCGGAATGGCGAGGCACAATACGGACGAAAAGAGATCTGTGTTGCCGACTGTGCCCAAGAATGCGCCGGAGTACAGCTTGCCTGCGTCAAAATAGTTCATGCCCTCCGGATACAGTTTGAAGGGATTGGCGCCGGTGAGCTGGAGCAACGACACCACGCAGCACAGGGCCATGGCCGCGCCAAAGAGATAGAGCATCCATGCTTCCGGATGCGCGTGCCGACAGAGCAGCCAAAAAACGAGGTAATACAGCGCAAGCGTCACCAAACCCTCACGCCGCCCCGGGTTTCCCCAAAACGCAACGCGGGGGTCGATGGAAAACAGCTCAAACAGATGCCATTTTGCCGCGGTGATTGTGGTATAACCATTTGCACCGGTATAGAGCAGAAAAACGCTTGACAGGCAGACGAGATAAATATTGGCGGCAAGCTCGTGAAAATCGGGGGCAACCGCTTTGTTACGGACCATCGTAATCTCCTTAATATGAATGATATCATACCATATCATAACCAAGAAAAAGGGTCAAGCATCAGGAGAGCGCATCCAATGTCACATGGGTTCCGGCTTGCATCCTTTCGGTGCGTCTACTTCCCCCTTGGCACAAACACTGTAACCACCGTGCCGCCGCCGGGGCGCGGAGCAATCTCCAAGGTCCCGCCGCACATCATTTCCAGCCGTTCGCGGACGTTCTGCAAACCGATGTGCGTTTCGCCGTCCGGCCGAGGATCATAGCCTACGCCATTATCTTCTACGATGATTTCCGCGCCGCCATCTACAGCGCGGGTGTGCACAAAGATATACTCCGGGCTGTGGCCCTTGCCGGCGCCGTGCTTGATCGCGTTTTCCACGATGGGCTGGAGCGTCAGCGGAGGCAGACGAAATGCGCTAAACGCTGCGTTGTATTCCACGGTCAGGTTATCTCCGAACAACAGCAGCTCCGTGGAAGTGTAAGCCTTTGTGTGTTCGAGCTCCTCTCCGAATGAAATCAACTCCGTCGCGGAGATGGCGGTGAAGTTCGCTTGCAGATACCTGGTAAAGTCGAGAATCGCGGACATCGCCTGCTCCGGCGCGTCCTTGCAGAGATCGTAGATGGTGACCAGCGTGTTGTAGAGAAAATGCGGGCGAATCTGGTTGATCATAGCCTGTACCTTCGCCTCGCGCAGGAGCGTCAGCAGCCGCAGAGAGAATACCATCATCAGCAGATACGATATTATTCCGATGAACCAAAGCGCCTGCTGGTGCCCGTAATAGTCCAGCAGCAGCGGCACGACCGACAGCCCGCAGAGCTTCCACAAGCCTGCGGTGGCGACAATTGCGCCGAGATAAAAAACGCGCATCCGATCCAACAGGTCCAGCCCCAATGCCAACGATGTCAGCGCGAGAAAGACGCCCGCGAGAACGGCGAGGGTGGGGAACCGGCGGCGGAAGAACCGGAAACCGAAGAAACACCGGAAGCCGCCATCGCTGAAGAATCCGCCGAAGCGCCCGAAGAAGCGCTTGAGGACGTGACCCTCGAACCCGAGACACCCGCGGAGAAGCCGACGGACGCCGAAGCCGCGGAACCTGCCCTGAACGAGACCGCCGAGCATGACGCGGCGCAAGCCCCGGCCGAACCGCCCGAGGAAGCGACCGAACCCGAACCGGCGGCGGACGAGCCCGAGACGGAGACCGTGACCGCGTCCGCGATCATGGCAAGCGCCGCGGAGGGCGCGACCGTCACCGTGACCATCGACGCCGAAAGCCTCGTGACGGACTGGACGCTGGACGGCGAGGCCATCGGCACCGAGGGCAGCCGCGTGACGTTTCTGCTCACCAACGGCGCGACGCTCGCGGCGACCACGGATTATCCGGAGATCGCCCTGACCGGAGCGCGGACCGCGCCGGTGCAGCCCTTTGTGCTGCTGCTTGGCATGGGAATAGCGCTCCTTTGCGGAGCGATGCTCCGAAAACGAATATGGGAAGGAGGCGAGGCGGATGCGTGAGATCAGCGTAACCGCGAACGCGGCGCCGCCTGTTTGGAATGTATGGACGCCCTATAAAGGTGCAGACAAAGTCGATGAGGCCATTGCACGGTTTGAATCTCTTGGAGCACCAACGTATGAGAATATCGACAAGATCACATTCGATGTGAGCCTGACAAACAACACACCCGCCGGCTCTTCCCCCGCGCAAACGTTTGAGTATAGGATTTATGTAGATGAAGATGTCGTCGAAGGGATCAGTGTTGAAAACGCTATTCCACTTGTGAATTTTGAGGATAGTGGCTTTAGCTTCTTTTCGTATGACGGATACTCTACCACCTCGACTTTCCCCTCCCTCGCATCAGGCGCAACTGATACACGCAAAGTACGGCTGTACATCGCCATGCCGGAGATTGATTCTGAAACTGGGACGTCAGATGCTACCGTGCCGGACGGTATCTACCACTACTATATCACCCAGAAGCTGTCCACCGCCAACGTCTCCGCAGGCTTTACGGACGAAAACGGTGACACGCAAACTGACGGCAGCATCGAGACGACATATTTCATGACTGTGAACGTCAAGAATAATAAGGTTATTCAGGCGATTCTTCAGGATACTAACGGGAACAAGCTGAAGGGCTTTGAAATCCAATATACTTCCCCCGAGCCCACCTATAGGGTGAAGCTGGAAAAAACCTCGGTTCGTGGAACGGTTCCTACTGACACACCATTCCTGTTCGATGTGAAGATCGACCTTCCGACTGGCACGGACGCCTCACTTCTGAGCGTGAAGATCGGCGATCAGGCGGTCAACTTCCTGAGCGATGAAGACGGCGACGATCTTTCCACCGTTGTGACGAACGTTGAGGTCAAGGTGGGGCACTATGTGGAGATCACCGGCCTGCCCCAGGCTGCCACAGTGTTTGTTTACGAGCATGACGACGGTGTATTTGAGGTGACGTCCAAGGTCGAGGGCATGGCGAATACAGGTGAGAAATTAGATGCCGGCAACAAAGACCGCAAGTGGCTCACCTACGGTACCATTCAGTACAACGACGGCGTGATTACTTATAACAACGAAAAGGCGGACATCTCCCTCACCGGCGTGTCCCTGCGCTATGCGCCGTACATGGCGATGATGGGCGCGGGCCTCGCGGTCGTGGGCCTGTCCAAGACCCGCCGCAAGGAAGAGGAAATCTAATCTTTGATCCATAAGCAGCCAACGGCAAGCGCCGCCCGCCCTTCGGGGCGGGCGGCCGATCAGCGCCCCTCGCGCGCGGGAGGCGTCGATGGGCCGCTCATGCGGGCGCAAACGGAGGAGAGACGATGATCGTAAACGAGCGTGACGAAGAGATACTGGAGCCGACGCCGGAGGAGCCCGCCGCCGAGCCGCAGCCGGAGTCCCCGGAGCCGGCGCCGGAGGCGGCGGAGACGACGCCTGCCGAGCCGTCGCAGGGCGCGGCGACCCGTGCCGTCGAGACTGCGGCAAAGGCAGCAATGACCGCCGTGCGGCGGCTGTTCTACTCCATCAAGGAAGCGGGCGACCAGGCCGCCGAGACGGACGAGACCGCCGCGCGGGCAGCCAGAGAGGCGGCGGACGCCAAGACCGCCGAGGAAGCCGCCGTCGCCGCGTTCACCGCGGCGCGCGCCGCGGAAGCGACCGCAAAGATCTCCGCCCGCGCGGCACGGACGGCGCAGCTCGCGGCGGTGCTGGAGCGCGCCATTGCCGAGGCGGAGCGCGAGCGTCCCGAGGATACGGAGCCGGAGGCGGAAGAACCTCCCGCCGCGCCGCCCGCCCTGCCCGCGGAGAGCACGGCGAGCGGGAAGGAGTCGGAACGGCTCGTCAAGCGCGTCAAGCGGTTCGAGCGCTCCGTCAAGGACTATCAATACCTGATCCTGCGGCTGCTGCTGATCCTGCTGGTGGTCTGGGTGCTGTTCTTCATGGTCGTCGGCGTGACGCGCATGACCTCCGACGAGATGTATCCCCGCGTGGACGGCGGCGATCTGGTGCTGTTCTACCGTCTGGACAAGGACGTGCGCGCGCAGGATATTGTGGTGCTGCGCAAGGAGACGCCGTCGAGCGACGGAAGAGAGGAGCTGTTTGTCCTGCGCGTGGTCGCGGTGGGCGGCGACACGGTGGAGATCAGCGACAGCGAGCATCTGCGCATCAACGGCAGCACGATGATCGAGAGCAACATCTTCTATTCCACGCCCCGCTTTGAGGGCTTCACGGAATATCCGCTGACGCTCGGCCCGGACGAGTGCTTCGTCCTCGCGGATCGGCGCGACGGCTCCACCGACAGCCGTTATTTCGGCCCGGTCAAGAAGAGCGAGCTGGTGGGGACGGTCATCACGATCCTGCGGAGGAACAACCTGTAATCTGCACAAGCTGACAGGAGGCCGGCAACGTATGAAACTCAAGGAAGCCCTCGCCCAGATCGGCGCTTCGGGCGCGGCGCAGCACGCGGGCGCGGGACTGCTTTCCGTGGCGACCAAGGTTCTCGCTGCGGCGCTGATCGTGTATTCGGGCTACGTGATCTACGATACGAATTACATCGAAAAGCAGGCGTTCAACTCCGAGGACCTGCTGCAATACCGTCCCGCGATCATCAACAACGCCAACGCGCCGATCGACGCGAACACGCTTGCCGCCATCAACGAGGACTATCGCGGCTGGCTGACGATGTACGACACGAACATCGACTATCCGGTGATGCAGGCGGAGGACGACGTTTACTACGTCTCCCACGATATTTACCGGCAGGCGAGCCTGTCCGGCGCGATCTACATGGCGGCGGCGAACACTCGCGACGCCAGCGACAGCTATAACTTGCTCTACGGGCACCACATGGACAACGGCTCCATGTTCGGCGGGTTGGATTTATACGCCGAGCCGGACTATTTGGACGAGCACCGCCGCGGTATTTTGGTCGCGGAGTCCGACGTATATGATCTGCGCGTCTTTGCCGCTGTGCGGACGGACGCCTATGAAGGTGCGATCTACAGCGCGGGCAACCGCATGGACGCGGTACTGCATTATCTGCGCCAGCCCGACGCCCAAAAGACAGAAGTGCTGTACTTCGACGAGGCAATTCTGGGTAACGCGCGCCAAATCATGGCGCTGTCGACCTGCGCCAGCGACGAGACCAACGGGCGGCTGGTGCTGTTCGTGGTCATGCTGCCCCGCGGGCTGGATATGCCCTCCTCCGTGATCCCGGTGGAGGAGGTGATCGAGCCTGATCCCCCTCGGGAGGTGAAGTACGAGTTCGATCCCGAGACGCCGGAGGAGCTGACCGAGATCGACGACGAGGGCGTACCGACGGGTGTGAAGTACGTCTACGATCCCGACAAGCCGGGCGAGCTGATCGAGCTGGACGAGGAGGGCGTACCGACCGGCGCGCGCTTCATCCTCGACCCGGAGCATCCGGGGGAGCTGCTGGAAATCGAGGACGAGGGCGTGCCGCTGGACTGGCGCAGCACCTTCGGCAAAATGACCATCGAGGAGCTGCTGGAACTGCTGGACGGAGAGGTGCCGCTGGCATGGCTCGACACCTACGGCGGCATGGTGAGCGGCAGTCAGCCCTGTTATCAGGCGAATCCGTGTTACAACCCCTGCAACCCCTGCAATCCCTGCAACCCCTGTAACCCCTGCGGGGGACAGACCGGCTGCAACGGCGGCTGCAACGGCGGCTGCAACTGCGGCGGCGCAAACTGCACCGGCGCGTGCGGGGGAAACTGCGGCGGCAGCGCCAACTGCGGCGGAAAGGCGTCGTTCTTTGCGCGGTTCCGGCCCGGCGGCTCCTTTGTCGGCCGCGCGTGGGCGCTGGTGAATCTGATCGCGCTGCTCTTCACGGCGTACCTGCTGCTGCCGGTCATGCACATCAAGGCGAAATACGGCCGCGCGCGGGTGATGGAGGAGATCAACCGCAAGAAAAAAGACCTGTACGAGGCGGCGGAGCTGGACGATCGGGAGCTGATGGAGAGGACCATGATCGAGCTGTACGCCACGGTGGAAAACGCGCGCGCCGAGGGTAGCAGCGTTCGTGCGGCGATCCGCGCGGCGAAAGCCTCCGCCTTTGCGGACGTGACAGCCGACGACTTTGCCGAGTCCGCCGACGCGTTGTTCTATCAGGTGCAGAGATTCCTGCGCCGCTTCCACGCGGGCATTGCGCTGGAGATCGTGCTGGTTTTGGCGGCGCTCGTGACGTTCCTGCTGACAGAGAACATGCGCCTGCCGATGACGCTTGTGGACCAGTGGACGCCCTTGATGCTGCTGTATCTGGCGTTGTGCTGGCTCATCGACGTTTGGCTGGTGCGCTATCGCGGCAGAGTGCGTGCCGAGGACGACAACAAGCTTCGCAGAGCGGCAAAGAAGATCATAGATAAAGGCGTCTGATTTCCCGGAAATCAGACGCCTTTTTTGCGCCGTAAAGAAACTTTTTGCTTTTCCCCATGCGCCGTGCTATACTGCAACTAATCACACGGGGCCGCGCAGCGCGGCGCTTCCCGAATGAACGGAGGGCGAACCATGAACTATGTTTTCATTTCCCCGAATTACCCCCTGACCTGCACCTATTTCTGCGAGCGGCTGCACCAAGCCGGCGTCAACGTGCTCGGCGTCGGCGACGCGCCATATGACGGCCTGAGCGATCAGCTCAAGGGCGCGCTGACGGAGTACTATCAGGTCTCCACGCTGGAGGACTACGACCAGATCTACCGCGCCGTGGCGTTTTTCATCCACAAGTACGGGCGGATCGACTGGCTGGAATCGCTCAACGAATACTGGCTGCCCACGGACGCGCGGCTGCGCACCGACTTCAACATCGCGGTCGGCACGCGCGCGGACGGCGTCGACCGCCTCGTGGACAAGTCGCGCATGAAGCAGGTATTCCTCGACGCGGGCATTCCCACCGCGGCACAGCACGTCGTCACGACGCGGGACGAGGGGCGCGCGTTCGCAAAGAAGGTGGGCTATCCCGTCATCGTCAAGCCAAGCATCGGCGTGGGCGCGAACGGCGCGTGGAAGCTCAAGTCCCAGGCGGAGCTGGACGATTTCTACGCCGATCTGCCCGATGTGCCCTACGTCATGGAGCAGTTTCTCGACGGCGACATCTGCACCTATGACGCGATCCTCAATTCCGCCTGCGAGCCGCTGTTCGAGTCCACGAACACCTACCCGCCGGTGATGGACGCGGTGGTGAACGACGAGGACGTGTACTTCTTTGTTACGCCGGAGCCGCCCGCCGCGCTGCGGGACTTGGGCCGCAAGACCGCCAAAGCCTTCGGCGCGGGACAGCGTTTCGTGCACTTTGAGTTTATCCACTTAAAAAGCGACTGCAAGGGCGTCGGCAAGGCGGGGGACTACGCCGCGATGGAGGTCAACATGCGCCCCTCCGGCGGACACGACCCGGACATGATGAACTATGCCCAGTCGGTGGACGTGTACCGCATCTACGCCGAGATGGTGACCGCGGACAGGCGCAGCTTCCCCGAGGCGGCGGAGCGCTGGTATTGCGCCTACGCCGGACGCAAGGACGGGCGCGATTACAAACACAGCCACGACGAGATCGCGGCGCGCTACGGCGCGAGCCTCGTGATGTGCGAGGAGATGCCGCCGATCGACTGGCCGCAGATGGGGCGCTACGCCTATATGGCGCGCTTCCGCTCGGAAGAGGAAATGCGCGAATTTTTCGCTTACGCCTTGCACTGAAAACCACCGGAGAGAAAGGACAAACCCATGTACAGAGAAGAAATCACTCATTACAGCCATTCGCTCGAGCGCGAGATGCACGTCATGGTCTACGGCAAGCGCGGCATGCCGCTGCTGTGCTTCCCGACGCAGGACTCAAACTGCCATAACTATGAGGACTTCGGCGTGGTGGATCAGCTCGCGGACTGGATCGACGGCGGCAAGCTGCAGCTGTTCGTGGTCGACACGGTGGACCTTGAGAGCTGGTCGGTGAAAAATGGCGAGAACTCCTGGCGCTCCGCGCGGCAGGAGCAGTACTACCACTACATCGTGGACGAGGTCGTGCCGCTGATCCATGAGCGCTGCGACGAGACCCCCGCGGTGACTGGCCTGAGCATGGGCGCGAACCACGCGGTCATCACGTTCTTCCGCCGTCCGGAGCTGTTCCGCGGCGTGGTAGCGCTCTCCGGCGTGTACGACACCAATCTGTTCTTCCACGGCTGGATGGATCCGACGCTCTACGACAACTCGCCGGAGTGCTTTTTGGAGAACATGCCCGCCGACCACCCTTACATCGAGCTCTATAACCGCCGCCGCATCATCCTCTGCGTCGGTCAGGGCGCGTGGGAGGAGGACGGCGTGCGCACGCTGCATAACTTGGAGCGCATTTTTAACGAGAAGGGCATCCACGCGTGGTGCGACTTCTGGGGCTACGATGTGAACCACGACTGGCCGTGGTGGTTCAAGCAGCTGCGCTACTTCCTGCCGAAGCTGATGGAGCACTGAAAGGAGCGCGGGCATGAACGTATTTGACATCATCGGGCCGGTGATGATCGGTCCCAGCAGCTCCCACACCGCGGGCGCGGTGCGTCTGGGGCGCGTGGTGAACAAGATCATGGACGGCGAGCAGCCGGAGAAGGTCACCATTACGCTCTCCGGCTCCTTTGCCCGCACATACAAGGGCCACGGCACCGACCGCGCGCTGCTCGCGGGCATCCTCGGCTACCACAGCTGGGACGCGGAGATCCGCGACGCGCTGGAGATCGCGAAGGAGCGGGGACTCAACTATGAGTTCGTCTGCCGCGACATTCCCAACGCACACCCGAACACCGCGGCGATCCACTTTGTTCTGCCCGACGGTACGGAGGGCGAGGTCGTGGGCGCGAGCGTCGGCGGCGGCAACATCCGCGTGGACGAGGTCAACGGCATGCGCGTGGACTTCAACGGCGATTGCAGCACGATCCTCGTCATGCACCTCGACCGCCCCGGCGTGATCGCGGACGTGACGCACCTCATGCGGGAGAAGTACCCTGACACGAACATCGCGAACTTCCGCCTCTCCCGCAAGGAGCGCGGCGGCGAGTCCATCATGACCATCGAGATCGACGGCGTCGCCACCGAGGGCATGGCGGCGGACCTGCGCGAGGTGGACAACGTCATCAACGCGCTGCTCATCAAGCGGGTATAGGAGGTGCCGATATGCTGACGTATCAATCCATTCAGGAGCTGGTGGACGCGGCGAACGCCGCGAAGTGTACCATCGGCGAGCTGACGCTCCGCCAGCAGGCGGAGGAGATGGGGCAGGACGAGATCATGCTTCTGCGCCAGATGGACAAGAACTTCGCCGTCATGGAGGACGCGATCGCCTTCGGCCAGCGGCAGGAGCAGACCTCCATGTCCGGACTCACCGGCGGCGAGGGCTGGAAAATGCTGGAGTACAGCCGCCGCGGCGAGGGCGTTTCGGGCGCGTTCATGGCGCGCGCCATGTCCCGGGCGCTCGCGGTCGCGGGCTGCAACGCGTCCATGGGCAAGATCGTCGCCGCGCCGACGGCGGGCAGCTGCGGGATCCTGCCCGCGTGTCTTGTGTCGCTGCTGGAGGATCGCGGCGCGGATCGCGACGCGGTGGTGATGAGCATGTTCACCGCGGGCGCCTTCGGCATGGTCATCGCGCAGCGCGCGTCCATCGCGGGCGCGCAGGGCGGCTGTCAGGCGGAGTGCGGCAGCGCCGCGGGCATGGCGGCGGCTGCAATGGTGGAGGTCATGGGCGGCACGCCGCAGCAGTGCGCGGACGCCTGCGCCATCGCCATCGTCAACCAGATGGGCCTCGTCTGCGACCCCGTAGCGGGGCTGGTGGAGATCCCCTGCATCAAGCGCAACGTCGCGGGCGTGATGACCGCGTTTTCCTCGGCGGATATGGCACTGGCGGGCATCCGTCCCTATATCCCCGCGGACGAGTGCGTGGAGGCGATGCGCGAGGTGGGCGACGCCCTGCCGGCCGCGCTCAAGGAGACCGCCATCGGCGGCCTCGCTGGCACGCCCACAGGCAAGGCGCTGCGCGAAAAGGTGTTTGGCAAAGAGAACGATTGACAAGCGACAACAAAAAGGACGCTGCCAATGGCAGCGTCCTCTTTTATGTCGTTATCCGCGGTGCGGCACGTTCCAGATGGTCTCGGCGTAGTCGCAGATGGAGCGGTCGGCGGCGAAGATGCCGCTGCGCGCGATGTTGATGAGGGACATCCTGTTCCACTTCTTTGCCTCGCGGTAGACCTTACCGACGCGCTCGTGCGCGGCCTTGTAGCTCTCGAAGTCCGCCAGCAGCAGGTACTCGTCGGCGGGGCAGCCGTCGCCGGAGATCAGGCGGCGGGTCAGATCGCCGTAGCTCTGGCCGTCGGGGAAGCCGTCGTTGAGGAACTTCATGATCCACTTGAGGTCGGGGTTGTTCATGTAGTAGTCGTAGGCGTAGTAGCCCTTCGCCTTGAGGTCGCTGACCTCCTGCGCCGTGAGGCCGAAGATGAAGATGTTGTCGTCGCCGACCTGCTCGTGCATCTCCACGTTCGCGCCGTCGAGCGTGCCGATGGTCAGCGCACCGTTCATCATGAACTTCATGTTGCCGGTGCCGCTCGCCTCCTTGCCGGCGGTGGAGATCTGCTCGGAAAGCTCGCTCGCGGGCATCAGCTTCTCGGCGAGCGAGACGCGGTAGTTCTCCAAAAACGCGACCTGCAGGCGGTCCTTGCAGGCGGGGTCCTTCGCGACCATGTCCGCCACGGAGTTGATGAGGCGGATGATGCGCTTGGCGACGTAGTAGCCCGGCGCCGCCTTCGCGCCGAAGAGGAAGGTGCGCGGCTGGAAGTCGAAGTGCGGGTCCTCCTTCATGTGCTGATAGAGGTAGATGATGTGCAGGACGTTCAAAAGCTGACGCTTGTACTCGTGCAGGCGCTTGACCTGCACGTCAAAGAGCGCGTCGGTGTTGAGGATGATGCCGCTCTCGGCCTTGATGTAATCGGCGAAGCGCAGCTTGTTGTCGCGCTTGATCTGGCCCAGACGGTCGAGCACCGCCGCGTCGTCGGCGTATTTTTCCAGCTCCTTGAGCTTGTAGGCGTGGATCAGATAATCGTCGCCGCCGGTGCAGCCGCGGATCAGCTTGTCCAGCTCCGGATTGATCTCGGAGAGCCAGCGGCGGTGGTCGATGCCGTTGGTGACGTTCTTGAACTTGTCCGGCTCGAGACGGTAGGCGTCGGCAAAGACGTCGTGCTTCAGGATCTCGGAGTGCAGCGCGCTCACGCCGTTGACAGCATAGCACGCGCAGATGCAGAGGTTCGCCATGCGCACCTCGTTGTCCCAGATGATCGCCATGCGGGCAACGCGGCCGTCGCCCTGACCGAAGTGGCGCTCCAACTCGAGCTGGTAGCGGTGGGCGATCTCGCAGACGATGTTCCAGATGCGCGGCAGCAGGGACTCAAAGAGCTGCTGCGGCCAGCGCTCCAGCGCCTCGGCGAGGACGGTGTGGTTGGTGTAGGCGACCGTCTTGGTGACGATGCTCCACGCCTCGTCCCACTCGTAGCCCTCCTCGTCGAGGAGGATCCGCATCATCTCGGGGATGACCAGCGTCGGGTGCGTGTCGTTGATCTGGATGACGTGCTTTTCGTGGAAGTTGCGGAGCGTCCCGTACTGGGCGCGGTGCTTGCGCATGATGGACTGAATCGTGGCAGAGACGAAGAAATACTGCTGGCGCAGGCGCAGGGACTTGCCCTCGTAGTGGTTGTCGTCGGGATAGAGCACCTTGGCGATGACCTCCGCCATGGCCTGCTGCTCCACGGCCTTTAAGTAGTCGCCGGAGGAGTAGAGAGACATGTCGACCGGCGTGGGAGACTTGGCGTCCCACAGGCGCAGGACATTGGTGTGCTCGGTGTTGTAGCCGGCGACGGGCATGTCGCGCGGCACGGCGAGGACGCTGGTGTACTCCACGTGCTCGGGATGGTTGATGTTGCCTTCCCAGTGGTCGATGATGCGGCCGCCGAACTTGACCTCCTCTGTCTCGTCGGTGCGGGTGATGAGCCAGGAATCGCCGAGGTCGAGCCAGTTGTCCGCCAGCTCCACCTGCTGCCCGTCCACGATCTTCTGCTTGAAGATGCCCAGCTCGTAGCAGATGGAATAGCCCGTGGCGGGGATCTCCAGCGTGGTCATCGCCTCGAGATAGCAGGCGGCGAGACGGCCGAGGCCGCCGTTGCCGAGGCCCGCGTCCGGCTCCTCTTCAAAGATCTCGCCGGGGTCGAAGCCGAGGAACTTGATCGCGTCCTTCATCGGCTTCAAAACGCCGAGGTTGAAGGCGTTCTTCTCCAGCGAGCGGCCCATGAGGAATTCCATGGACAGGTAGTGTACCTGCCGCTGCTGGCCGAGCTGGACGAGCTTCTCCGACGCGATGTTGTTGGTGGACATGATGTCGCGCACGACCAGCGCGCACGCCTGGAACATCTGCGCCTTGGTCGCCTGCTCCGCGGTGCGGCCGAAGTTGCGGCGCAGCTTGGCGAGAATCAATTGGGCCATCTGGTCCGTGCTAAAGGTATCAGCCATGATGTAGCCTCCTAAAATATGATTTGTTTCATCAAAAATCCCCAGAAATCTACTCATATACCATACCAAATTTTTACGGGATAGTCAATTCCAAAAGTTGAAAAGCCCGCGCCGCTGTTGTATAATCACGCAAAACGGCAAAAATGAGAGATTGTGAGGACAACGGAATGGAAACGGCATTTCAGGGAACCAAAAACTACGTCGCCTCGCCGGAGTTGCTCGGCGCGGTGAACATCGCGACGGCGCTGCAAAAGCCGCTGCTGGTCAAGGGCGAGCCCGGTACGGGCAAGACCATGCTGGCGCAGGCGGTGGCGGAGGCGCTGGGCAAGCAGCTCATCATCTGGAGCGTCAAGTCCACCACCAAGGCGCAGGACGGCCTGTACGTCTACGACGTGGTGCAGCGCCTCTATGACAGTCAGTTCGGCAATGCCGGCGTGGACGACATCGCGAAGTACATCAAGCTCGGCAAGCTCGGCGAAGCGTTTTCCGCCGACGAGCAGGTGGTACTGCTGATCGACGAGATCGACAAGGCGGACCTCGAATTCCCCAACGACCTCCTCTGGGAGCTGGACAAGATGGAGTTCTATATCCCCGAGACCAAGGAGACCGTCAAGGCGAAGCACCGCCCCATCGTCATCATCACCTCCAACGCGGAAAAGGAGCTGCCGGACGCGTTTTTGCGCCGCTGCATCTTCCACTACATCGCCTTCCCCGATCCCGAGCAGATGGAGAAGATCGTCCGCGTCCACTTCGACAAACTGGACGAGACGCTCTTAAAGCAGGCGATGGAGGCGTTCTACTTTCTGCGCGGCATTGACAGCATCGAGAAAAAGCCGTCGACGAGCGAGCTGGTGGACTGGATTCGCGCGCTGGAGCTCGGCGGCATCGACCCCAAGCGCATTACGAAGGAGATCCCGTTCGCGGGCGTGCTGCTCAAAAAGGACAAGGACGTGACCGCCATGGAGCGGCGGCTCGGCCGCTGAGGGGCGGGCCGTGGCAAGCTTTCTGAACTCCGTCCAGTCGGTGACGGTGGTGCTGCTGCTGACGGCGACGGGATATCTGTGCGCGCGGCTCGGCTGGTTGACGACGGAGGCGAAGCATTTTCTCAACAAGTTCGTCATGACCATCGCGCTGCCCTGCACCTGCGTCTACGGACTGACCACCAACCTCACGCGGGAAATGGTCGCGCGCTCGCACGTTCTGCTGCTGATCCCGCTGGTGTGCATTGCGTGCAACTACGCGGTCGCCATTGTGATCGGGCGCGTGCTGAAGATCCCGCGCAAGCGCTTCGGCGTGTTCATCATGGCCTGCTGCATGTCGAACTCGCTGCTGATCGGCTACGCCATGTGCCGCGAGCTGTTCGGCGACGACTGCGTCCCCTATGTGATGCTGTTTTATATGGTCAGCACGGTGTACACGCAGGTGGTTGGCCTCGGCTTCATCCGCTGGGCGGGAGAGGTCGAGCCGCTGTCCGGCAGGATGTTCGTCAAGTTCCTGACCTCGCCCACCGTGATCGCCATTGTTCTCGGCTACATTCTGGTGCTCTGCAACATCCAGCTGCCGCCGCTGGTCGCGTCGTACTGCCGGAATATGAATCAGATCACCTCGCCGCTGGCGCTGCTCATCACGGGGCAGATCATCTATGAGATCGGGTTCCGCCACCTGCGTGTGGATCGCGACCTCGCCATTGTGATCGCGTTTCGTTTCGTGATCGCGCCGCTGTTCTTTATCCTCGCGTGCGCGCTCATCGAGGTGCCGCCGCTGGCGCGGGGCGTGTTCGTCATCGAATCCGCGATGCCGGTGGTGTCCATCGCCGTGGTCGCCGCGTCGGAGTACGGCGCGGACGAGCAGTTTGCCGCGCAGGGCGCCGCCATCACGGCGCTGGCAAGCTTCCTCGTCATTCCGGTTTTGATGGTATTTCTGCAATAAAAAAGGACGCCTCTCGGCGTCCTTTTTTATTGTGCGTTTATGCCTCGCGCTGCATGAGCCGGTAGAGCATCACGGCGGCGACGGCGCGGGTCGCGACTGTTTCCATGCTGTAATTGCCCTTCACCATGCCGAAGCCCTGCGCCAGCGCGGCGTAGCCGAGGTCGCCGAGCGGGATGGAGGCGGCGTCGGGATAGGAGCAGGTATAAATGCCGATCAGGTTGGCAACCGGCCCGTAACCGGCACTGTTGAGCAGGATGCGAACCAGATCGCCGCGGAATACCAGCGCGTCGTCAGCGCGCTCGGCGCGCGTCAGCGCACCCATGCGGTAGGCGGTCTCATAGACGTTGTCGCGCTCCTCAACGGCGGCGTTGTCCACGTCAACGCAGTAGCCGCGGCTGGATGCGATGAGCGCCACCAGCTCCCACTGCGTGAGCTGCTTGTTGGGCCGGAACGCCTCGGCGGCGTAGCCCACGCCGCACTCCGCGAGGGTGTTGATCTCCTTCGCCGCCCAGTGTTTCGCCACGTCGTTGTAGGCGAGCTTGCCGTCCGACTGCGGGAGCTCCACGGGTTTGCCGGTCTTGGCGTCAATGCCGGGGAAGTAGCCCTCGCGCTCGAGACCGTAGGTGAGCAGCAGCGTGCGGAAGCTGCGGTAGCCGATGTCGATGAGCTTCGCCTCGGCGGGGATGGCCTTGTTCAGCGCTTTTGGCTGGGAGCGGTAAGCCAGCACCACGTCGTAGGTGTCCATCCACGCGTCCAGCGCGGCAGCTTCGCTGACGATGCCGTCGGTGGCGTCGAACGCGATCTTTTCATCGTAGGCATAGCTGACGCCGACCACCGCGCCGCTCACGCGGTCGATCTGGACGGTGCAGCTGTTGGCGGGGAAGAAGTAGCCGTTCACCTTGCGCGCAAACGTGAAGCCGTAGCTCGGCGCGCCGTCGGCGGTGCGATCTTCGGTGCTGTAGAGCGCGAACTCGCCCGCGCGGTCGGTGAAGCGCTTCAAAAACGCCTCGGCGCCGCTCTGCGCGGCGGCGAGGGTCACGGCGCTCTTCACGTCCTTATCCCAGCGGCCGTAGGAGTAGAGGGACTCCACCTTGCCGCTGCGCGCGTCCACGGTGAAGCTGCGGGTGGCGACGTAGCCGTCCTTGTCCTCGGGCGCGGCGTAGGAAACGGTGCAGAGCACGCGCTCGGCGTCGTTCTCCTTGACCAGCCGGTAGTTGGCGCGGGAGAGGGAGAAGCCGTCCAGCTTGTACGCGCGCTCGGCGCGGATCGCCTTGTCCAGCGCGGCGCTGTCCAGCACGCCCTCGAGCTTTTCGATGCCGCTCAGCTCCGCCTGCGTCAGCGCGCGCAGGGAGCCGCCGGCGTCCGCGGCGTCCTCCTCGGTGGCGGCGGGGGATGCGCCGTTGAATATGACCATATCCCCGTCGGGCTTGACCAGCTTGCCGGTCTGCGCGTCCACATACTGCTCCGTGTAGTCCTTGGGGACATAGCGCAGCACCGCCTTTGCCGCGTCGTTTTCATCCGTGACGTAGATCAGCTCCAGCTTGAGCGTGTCCTTGAGTGCCTTGGCGGCGGCGTCCTTTGCGACCGCGGGCTTCGCCGACGGCACGTTGCCGAGGAAGGAGTTCGCCAGCGCGTCGCGGTAGAACGAGGAAACGGCGTTGTCGCTGCCGCGCACCGCGATGCTGTAGTTGAGCGGCGAGGGCAGACCATTGAGCAGGATCCTGCCGTTGAAGCGGGTGACGGTGCTGTTCAGCTGCGCGGTGGAGATGGGGTCGCCCAGCTTGACCGACTCGGTCTTGCCGTCGAGCACCTTTTTGAGGAACGCCTCGGCGGAGGCCTTTGCCTTGGCGGCGTCCGCCTTGGGCAGCACGGGCAGGGTGTCGCCGTAATAGTACCGCTCCGGCTCGGCGTCGTTGCGGAAGTAGTTGACGATCGTGCCGTCCTCCAGCGCCTCAATATTGAGGTTGGAGCCGTTGCCGCTCCATCGGAGCGTCCAGACCATGCCAAGCTCCTGTTCGTACACGTCGCCGCGGAAGTCGGTGTAGGCCTCGGTGTCGAGGTCAAGGGTGTCCTTGACCGCCTGCGTCACGCGGGCGAGCCGCGCGTCGGCGGTCTCCGCCGCCGCCATGGCGGGGATGCACAGCGCCGAGAGCAGCGCCGCGGTGAGAAGAAATGCGGTAAAACGATGCATGGTAGTATCCTCCCAATCATTCGTGATAATCAATCAGACGGAACAAGCCGTGGTTTTGTTCCGCCTGATCTGCACATTTTTATAAATCGATCTCGTGCTTCATCGTGTCGATGAGCTTGGGGATGAACTGTTTTTTGCGGCTCACCACGCCGGGCAGCTCGGCTGTGCCGTCCTTCACCTCGGCGTCGAAGCCGTGAGCGATGAGTACCTCCGCGCCCTTGCCCGCCATCAGCACCTCGCTGGACGCGCCGCGCACGTCGGTGAACAGGTAGTACACGAAGTCCAGCCCCTGCTGCTCGCGCGCGGTCTCCAAGTACGGCCCGACCAGCGCTTCGGCGGCGGCGCGGTTCTTCTCGCTCATGTAGCTGCCCTGCCCCACACCGAAGTGGAAGCGCCCGCTGTTGAACACCTTGTAGTCGGTGCCGAAGATCTGCTCCGCGGTCTCGCCGCTGATGTCGCCGCCGTGCTCGAACATCTCGCCGGCGTAGGACTCGAGATCGACGCCCGCGATGGTCGCGAGCCTGCGCGCCACGCGCTCGTCGAGCGGCGTACATGTGGGGGAGCGGAACATCAGCGTGTCGGAGAGGATCGCGGAGAGCATCAGCCCCGCGGTCTGCTTGTCGATGGGCACGTCGTTCTCCTGATACATCTGGTAGATGATCGTGTTGGTGCAGCCCACCGGCATGTTGCGGAAGTACACGGGATTGTCGGTCTCCAGCGAGCCGATGCGGTGGTGGTCGATGATCTCCAGCACCTCGGCGTCCTCCAGGCCCTCCGCCGCCTGCGACTTCTCGTTGTGGTCGACGAGGATGAGCTGCTTTTTGTGCAGGTTCAGCAGGTTGCGGCGGGAGACCACGCCGAGGTACTTCCCGTCGTCCCCCAGCACGGGGAAGTAGCGGTGGCGCACGCTTCCCATGATCTTCGTCGCCGACTCCACAGAGGTGTTGAGCGTGAAGGTCATGAGGTCGTCTTTTTTCATATAGTAGCTGATCGGCGCCGCCTGCGGCATGATCTGGCCGGTGGCGTAGGTATTGAGCGGCGTGCTGATGATCATGCAGTCGTTCTCCTCGGCGAGCATCCGCAGCGTCTTGGACACCTTGGAGTCCGCGCCGACGACGATGCACCCCGCCTCCATCTCGATGGCGGTGAGCTGGCTCTCGCTGCGGTTGCTGACGATGACCACGTCGCCCTTTTTGATGGCGCGCTCCATCATCTCGGAGTTGCCCGCGCCGATGATGATGCGCCCCTCGATGCACTTGCCCGTGGGATCGCCCACGAGCACAGTGCCGTCGATGGTGTCGATGAGGTTTTCGTAGGTCGTCTCCGCCTTGGAGAGGATGTAGGGGTCGATGCCGTCCATGTTGGCGGTGGCGACGTCCTTGACCGTGATGAGACCCTTGAGATTTTTCTCGCCGTCAACGACGCAGAGCGTGTCGAGACTCTGGTCGCGCATCCGCGTCCACGCCTCGCGCAGGCTCAGATCGCCGCTGACGCCCTCGGCAAGTCGGATGTCCACGTCGCGCACCTGCGGGCTCACGTCCGTGTAGAGCTGGGGCAGATCCGCGCCGAAGTAGTCCAGCACGAACTTCGTCTCGCGGTTGAGCTGTCCCGCGCGGCAGGGCTTATAGGAACGGTCGGGGTCGATGGCGTTTTTGAGCCGGCTGTAGGAGATGGCGGCGCAGATCGAGTCGGTGTCCGGATTCCGGTGACCGATGACCTTGACCGCGTGGAAATTGGGCCGGGAGAAGTCGCTGTTTTTCGGCATGCGCTCACACCTTTCTGCGATTTGATTTCTTGAAATTCAATGTATCATGGAAAGCAGAAAAAGTCCACGGGAAAATGAAAATGCCGCTGCGAAAGCAGCGGCATTTTTTGTGCGGATCAGGAAAGGGTCGTGCCGGTAAAGAGGCTCACCGCGAGGATCACGATGATCGCGAGCGGCGCGACGAACTTGATGAGGAAGCTGTACGCCTTGGCGAGCTTGAACTTCACGCCGCAGCGCTCCACCTCGGCGATGGCGCTCTCCGGCTTCCACGTCCAGCCGACGAACACGCAGGTGCCCAGCGCACACAGCGGGATCATGATGCGGTCGGTGAGGAACTCCATCGCGTCGCACAGCGGCGGGAAGGTCACGCCGTTGGCGAAGTCGAACCAAATGCCCTTGAGCGGGTACGCCGCCTGCGAGCAGGTGTAGAGGCAGCCGATGACGAACATCACGCCGCAGGTGAGCAGCGTCGTGAACGTGCGGCCCCAGTGCAGGCGCTCGATGAGAAACGCCACGATGCCCTCGATGAGGGACACGGTGGAGGTGAGCGCCGCGAACAGCAGCAGCAGGTAGAACAGGAAGCCGAAGAACACGCCACCCGGCATGTGCTCAAACACGCCCGCGAGCGACACGAACGCGAAGCCGCCGCCCTTGCCGACGCCGTCGGGGCCGAGGGTCGCGAACACGGCGGGAATGATGATGAAGCCCGCGATGACCGCCACCAGCGTATCCATCGTGCACACCAGCGCGGTGTTGCGGCCGATGTTCTCCTCCTTGGGAAGGTAGGAGCCGTAGGTGACCATGATGGACATACCCAGCGACAGCGAGTAGAACGCCTGAGACAGCGCGATGAGGAACGTCTGCGGCGAGACCTTCTTCGCGTCGATGGACAGCATGTACTTCAGACCCTCGGCCGCGCCGGGCAGCGTCGCCGCGCGGACAAAGAGGACGATCAGAATGAGAAACAGCGCCGGCATGCCGATCTTGTTGAACTTCTCGATGCCGCCCTCGACGCCCTTGATGATGACGAACGCGCAGATCGCCATAAAGAGGAAGGCGAAGAGGATGACCGTCAGCGGGAAAAAGGTCGTGCCCGCCGCGGCGTCATAGCCGAGCATGCCGTAGAAGTAGCCCAGCGGGTCGCCGTAGACCTTGCCGGACTCGGTGGCATAGCTTGCGACGTAGCGCAGCACCCAGCCGCCGACGTGGGAATAGTAGCAGGTGATGATGAACGCCACGGCCCAGCCCATCCAGCCGACCCAGGTGTAGCCCTTGTGGCCGAGCTTGCGGAAGGAGTCGACGACGTTCGCCTGGCTGGCGCGGCCGACGGCGAGCTCCGAGAGCATCGCCGGCATGCCGATGAGCGGCACGATCAGCAGGTACATGAGCAGGAACGCTCCGCCGCCGCCCTCAAAGGCCTTGCCGGGGAACTTCCAGATATTGCCGAGGCCCACGGCGGAGCCGGCGGCAGCAAGGATGAAGCCAAGCTTGCTGCTCCATTGCGCGCGATTGTTTTCCATGGTGATTGATCTCTCCCTTGCTTCGCGATGTTTCGCAAAAAAATTGATACAATTTTACACGAATTGTCTGATTTTGTAAAATCAAAAAATATAATATAATTGATTAAACAATATCATCAATAATTCTCGCTCTTGAGAAATCCGCTCATCTTCGCTATAATCGGAAAAAACAACTTCAGGAGTGTATCATGCGAGGGGCAATTTTTGATATGGACGGGCTGCTGATCGACTCGGAACGGCTCTGGCAGCAGGAGTTTCACGCCATCGCCGCGGATCGGGGGCTCACGCTGCCGGAGAACTTTCCCAATGAGATCTGCGGCACCGGCGGCAATCAGGCGCGGGCGGTGCTCGCGCGGCACTTTCACACCGACGACCCCGGTGCCGTGCTGCGGGAGTGCTCGGCGCGGGTGCACGCGCTGGAGGAGGACGGCGTGCCGCTCAAGCCGGGCGTGCGCGTGATATTGGAGGGACTGCGCGGCGCGGGCTATCGCATCGCGGTGGCAAGCAGCAGCCCGATGGACATGATCCGCAGAAATCTCCGCATGAACGGCGTGGAGGCGTTCTTCGACGTGCTCACCTCGGGGCGCGAAGTGGCGAACGGAAAGCCCGCGCCCGATATCTTCCTGCTGGCGGCGGAGCGCCTCGGCGTGCCGCCGGAGGAGTGCTGGGTATTCGAGGACAGCCTCAGCGGCACGGAAGCGGGTGCGCGTGCGCTCTGCCGCGTGGTGATGATTCCCGACCTCGTGCCGCCGGACGACGCGGCGCGGCAGCGCTGCTGGGGCGTCTTTCCCGATCTCGCACAGGCGTGGGAGGCGATCCGCGTATGAAAGTCAGGAAGCACATCTACTTTTCCGGGCGCGTGCAGGGCGTCGGCTTTCGCTACAGCGCCATCTACCTCGCCCGCCCGCTGGGGCTGACCGGCTGGGTGGAAAACCTCTGGGACGGCCGTGTGGAGATGGAGGTGCAGGGCGACGAGGACGCGATCGCGGAACTGCTGCGCGGCCTGCGCACCCAGCGTTTCATTATCATCGACGACATGGAGATCCGCACGATCCCGCTCGTGGAGGACGAGCGCAGCTTCCGCACCAGAGGATACTGAAAGGAGAACTGGATGGAGATCGAACGCAAGTGGCACATGCCCCATGCGCCGGAGCTGCCGGCGCTGACCCACACCCGCATGTCACAGAGCTACCTTTCGCTGACGCCGGAGGTGCGCATCCGCAAGTATGAGGATCTGATGCATGGTGCGCCGAATCGCTATGACCTCACGATCAAGTCCGACGGGACGCTGGTGCGGGACGAGATCATCAAGGATTTATCGGCGGAGGAGTACGAGGCGCTGCTGCGCATGACGGATGGCCGCGCGCCTGTGGTCAAGGATCACCGGACGTATGATTACGAGGGCCGCGAGCTGGAGTTTTCTGTCGTCGACCCCGAGCGTGACACCGGCTTCACCTACGCCGAGATCGAGTTCCCGAGCATCGAGGCGGCGAACGCGTTCACACCGCCCGCGTGGTTCGGCACGGAGACCACGGAGCAGAGAAGCTTCCGCATGAGGGAATACTGGCGGCAGACGAGACTGGACGCCTGAAAGAAAAACCGCTCCCGAACGGGAGCGGTTTCCTTTATTCCTTCTGTTCCGCCTTGTCGCTGATGCCCTTGGGCGTGACCATGATGCGCAGGTGCGAGCCTTCGCCGCACTTGCCCTTTTCGTCGTTCACCTCGATGTCGAACCACATCTTGCGCCGCTCGATGCTCCGCAGGCGCGTGGTGGCGCTCACCTTCGTGCCCACCGGCGTGGGGGCCAAGTGGCGGCAGTGGATCTCCGCGCCGACGGTGGTCATCCCCTCGTCGAGGTACGCCTTCGCCAGCTCCAGCGACGCGGCCTCCATCAGCGCGACCATGTTGGGGGTGGAGAGGATCTTCGACCCGGCGGAGCCGATGCGCTTCGCCGTCATGTCGTCCGTGACCGTCCAGGTCAGGGTGTACTCGGTGGGCTTGTCCATAGTGCATACCTCCTGTAATATTTTTTTAATTTATTCCAGATCGTTGTTGAGCGCGGAGGCGGCGTAGAGCGCCGCCGCGCCGCGCAGCGCCCCGTCGTCCGCGTGGAAGCGCGGGCGGTGCAGCTCCTCCACCGGCGCGCCGGGGGCGGTGCTGCCCACCCAGTAGAAGAACGACGGCGCGAAGGCGCGGTAGAGCGAAAAATCCTCGCTCGCCATGGAGGGCGGCGCGTCAGAGAGTGTCAAGCCGGCCGCCTTGACACATTGCTCCGCACGGGCGGTCATCTCCGCAGAGTTCCACACGGCGGGGATGTCCTCCTGCCAGACGATCTCGCTGCGGCACTCGTACGCCGCGGCGGTGTTGGCAACGATGCTCTCGATGCGCTCGGTGGCACGCACCATCGCCTGCTCGGAGAGCGCGCGGACGGTGACGTGCAGCGTGGCGTCCTCCACCACCAGATTGGCCTCGCTGCCGCCCTCAATGGCGCTGACGGTCAGCACCACCGCGTCCCGCGGGTCCATGTTGCGGCTCACGACGGTCTGGAGCGACTGCACCATGGCGGCGGCGCAGACGATGGGGTCGATGTTCAGCTGCGGCATGGAGCCGTGCCCGCCGAAGCCGTGGACGCGGACGGCAAAGTTCTTCTTCGCGGACATGATCGCGCCCACGCGGCACACGACGCTGCCCGTGGGGACGGACGGCCAGTTGTGGATGCCGAAGCAGTACGCGGGGTGGATATGCTCGAACAGCCCCGCGTCGATGAGGCGCTTGGCGCCGTTGGTGGTCTCCTCGGAGGGCTGGAACACGAGGTCGACCGTGCCGCGCAGAGCGCCGTCCGCCTTGGCGCGTGCGAGCAGCAGCGCCGCGCCCGCGAGCGCCGCGGTGTGCAGGTCGTGCCCGCAGGCGTGCATCACGCCGTCGACCTGCGACTTCCACGGGCACTCGACCTCCTCGTGCTGGGGCAGCGCGTCGATGTCCGCGCGGAGCATGATCTCCGGTCCCGCGCCGTCGCCCGTGATCTGTGCGACCAATCCGGTCTCCGTGATCGGCGGCAGCACGCGAAACTCCGGCAGCGCCGCGAAAAACTCCCGCAGCTTGGTGGTGGTGCGCACCTCCTGTCCGGACAGCTCCGGGTGCCGGTGCAGGTCGTGCCGCAGAGCAAGCACCCGCTGATATTCTTCCTCGGAAAGTTGATAGGCTTCCATTTGCGATCCCTCCCGCTTCTTATGATAGCCGGATGGATGCGCTTTTTCAAGTGCCGCCGCTTGCGTTTTTCCGCCGCGTCGGGTATGATGGAAAAAAACGGAGAGCGTCACATGGAGATCGAACACAACATTCTCATCTGCCCCGTCTGCGGCGGCGCGCTGCAAGCGGGGGACAAGACCTTTGCCTGCGTCAAGGGTCACTCGTTCGACCGGGCGAAGGAGGGTTATGTCAACCTGCTTCGCACCTCCAAGAGCGGGGATCGCTTGGGCGACGACAAGGCGTCCGCCCGCAGCCGTCAGGAGTTTTTAAACCGCGGCTATTACGCGCCGCTGCGCGACGCGCTGGCGGAGCTTATGCGCGAGCGGCAGGGGACGCTGTTGGACATCTGCTGCGGCGAGGGGTATTACACCGCGGCGCTGGGGCAATTGGACGGCGTGGAGGCCTACGGCTTCGACCTCTCCCGGGAAATGGTGCGCCTCGCGGCGAAGCGCGGCAGCGCAATGTACTTCGTGGCGAACCTCGCCGCGATCCCTGTGGCGTCGGGCAGCGTGGATACGGCGGTTCACCTGTTCGCGCCGTTCCACGAGGGCGAGTTCTCCCGGGTGCTGCGCCGCGGCGGACGGCTTTATACCGTGGTGCCCGGCGCGCGGCACCTGTTTGGGCTCAAGGAGCTGCTGTACAACGAACCCTACCTCAACGACGAGCAGCTGCCGGAGACGACGGCGCTGCGCCGCATGTCTGTGCAGAAAGTGAGCAGCCGCATCACGCTCAAAACGCCGGAGGACATTGAGGCGGTGTTCCGCATGACGCCGTACTATTTCCACACCGGCGAGCGGGACAAAGAAAAGCTGCGCGGCGTGCCGCGGTTGGAAACCGAAATCGAGTTTGTGATCGGAGAATACGAGCGGATATGACGAAAAATCCCCTAAAACCGCAAGGTTTCGGGGGATTTCACTTTTTTGAACTTTTTTGCAAATGCTACTTCTCATTTTGCGGAAGTGTGTTATATTATACAATGAATAAAAATTGGCGCAGTATGTGCATGGCAAGAAAGACGAGGTGATAGGTATGCGGGTCGCCTGCGTGGAGAGCGACGAGAATGCTTTGAACCAGGTGCTCTCTGTATGCGGGGAGCTTCCGGACGTCGATTACGCAACGGGCTTTACCGATATACGGGAAGTGCAGACGTGGCTTGAAATGGACCATGCCGATCTTCTGCTGCTCGGCGTCAGCCTGCCGGAAATGAGCGGGATCGAGCTGGCGGCGAAGCTGCGGGAGAAGTATGCGCGGCTCGCGATCATCTTCTTGGCGGAGGACGCGCAGCACGCGCTCGAGGCCTACACCGTGCACCCGTTCGGCTATCTGATCAAGCCGCTTGACCCGGCGAAGCTGGCAGCGCAGATCAACCAGCTTCTGCTCAGCCGCGCGGAAACGGACGTGTCCCACATCTCGGTACATACCTTCGGCACGTTCTCCGTCGCGGTGGACGGCAGGGCGGTGCATTTTGAGCGCGCAAAGGCCAAGGAGCTCCTCGCGCTGCTGATCGACCGCAGAGGCGGCGAGGTGTCGAGAAAGGTTGCCTTTACGGAAATGTGGGAGGATCGGGAGTACGACGCGAAGGCGCAAAACTACTTCAACGTGATCGTCAACAGCCTCCGTGACACGCTGCATGAGTACGGGATCAGCGAGATCTTTGAGATCGGCGGCGGATTCATGCGCATCCGTCCGGAGCTGGTCGACTGCGACCTGTACCGCTACCTGCGCGGCGAACCCGAGGCGGAGATGGAGTTCCGCGGTTTTTATCTGTACGGCTACTCCTGGGCGGTCTGGAACGAGGGCTATTGACCCGGGTTCCGGTGAATTATCCAAAATAGTGCTGATTTTTTCAACACCATTTGGTTAAAATGACAAATTTTTGCTTTTGTAATATTTTTGATACTGATTTGTACTGAAAGTGATATATAGCGTGTGTTATAGTGCTTTCAACAAACCGGTATCGTAATTCCTTTTAAAATCAAATCGCAATTATTGATCCGACACCTCTGACATCGATTTCAAAGAAGCGCGGGGCGCAATCTACATCAATGAAAAGGAAGAACGAATTATGCCGAAAGAAGTGAAGCAGTACCCCGAAGGTACCTACGGCGCCTGGCTGCAGCAGAAAAACGAACAGCTTACCCAACGTATCAGGGACATACAGGAGAGGGCGAACGACCTCACTTGGCGGGCGGAGCATCAGAACGATAAGGTGCCCGAGGGCCAGCCTGCCTATTACAACACCGACTTGCAGATGGGCCTCTGGCAGGTTGACGCGGCGACCGTCTACGCCCGGATGTCTGCCGTGCAGAAAAGGATGTTGGACAGCAATAAGTGGCTGTACGATAAGCTGCCGCCTGAGGCTGATATGGATGAGCTCACAATCGAGGCGGGACAGCAAGCCTCGAAAAAGGAATTCATGGAGCTGTTCCACGCCGATATGATCAACAAAACGGCGGACTTTTTCGGTGTGACCTGGAAAATGCCACCCACTCCGGATTATACGGTGAATCGCTTCGGTGAACTGCGAGGGGCGCGGGAGCAGGAGATGCGGGAGCGCCGGGCGTCAGCGAAAGTGCTCGTGGATCAGCTGAAAAAAAGCGCCCAAAAATCGTTCACCGGAAAGCTCAAGAGCTTCTTCGTCGGCAACTCCAAGGAGTACAAGGAAGCGCTCCAGGCGATGCAGAATTTTGCCGACGGCAAGGGCAATCCGGCGGAGGCAAGGGATAAGATCTCGAAATACCTCGACCTGCGCGGCAACAAGGTGCGTGACCACCAGTACGGCAGAGAGCGCTTCGACGCCATGTTAAGCGGCCTTGCGCTGGTCACGTCGAAGGAAGAGTTTGAAAAGCGCTGCGGCGCTATTGACGAAGCGCGCTCCGAACGGTCGAAGGGCACTTATAAGGGTACGATCGACCCCGAGAAGTACTCGCCCGAGGCGCAGAAGCAGGCGCGCGAGGCGACACGCGAAGCGGCGGAAAGATCGCGAGAGACGGCGCAGCAGGAGCGTTCGAGAACGCAGGAAGAGCCCCGGAGACAGCAGGGCGGCATGAGCCGTGAGATGTGACGCGCGCTGACAGACAGAGATGTGTCGCCGACAGCCCATACGATGGAGCGATTGCGCATAAAAATTTGGAGGGGACGCAACCATGCCGAAAGAATACGGGAAGGGCACCTTTGGCCAGTGGATGCAAATGCAGATCAGGGCTCTTTACGATAATCTCTGGACTGTTCACAGCCACGAGTCGAAAAACGTGAAAGAAGAGGACCTGCCTGTTTGGGAGAATAACGCGGCAATTGCCTATTCGCAGCTCGACATCATGCAGGCGTACATGGCGGACAATAAGCTGTCGATGACCGACCGGATGCCGGACGAAGAGACGGTGAAGGGTCTGAATGAGAAGGCGAAGAAGCAAGCCGAGGACCCGGCGTTCAAGGAGCCGTTCACCTACGACAACATCAGCAGTACGATGGATACGCTTAAGATGTTCGAGGAAGAGCCGCCCGAAGCGCAGAGCATGTTTCGTATCGTCGGCAATCAACGGGTAGAGCGGGAGTTCAATAAGCGGTGCAGCCTGCGAGAGCAGCAGCGGAAGCAGGAATGGGAGCGGCGCACGGTGAAGTATCCGCCGAACACCTACGGCGCGTGGATGCAGGAGCTCGCAAGCGAGCTGCAGGGGAGAGTGCATGACCTCAAGGACATGATCAGCATTCCGGGATGGAAAGTGGGGTACGAGAAGTTCCGAAACAGCCCGAGCAAGCCGGCAATGATCGCAAACGGAACGACTCTGCAGCAGAAAGCCGGGAAAGCGCTCCTCATGATGCGCCTCTTGCAGGAAAAGATGAACAGCGAGGGCAAGGGACTGGACGATGCGATGCCTCCTGTTTCGAAGGAAAGACATAATGACTGGAAGGCCGACCTGGCGAACGCCGCCGCCGGTGAGGCCGAGAAAGCTCCCGCTTCCAAGCTGTTCGAGCCCGAGAACCTCGACAAGACGGCGCAGTACTTCCATCTGGAAAATCCGAAAGCGCTGCCCGCCTTGGATGACGTTTTGCTGCCGTATTCCAAATTGCTGAACGAAAAGCACAAAGCCGTAGAGTGGGCAAAGCAGGAAAAACGGGAAAGGGAAGAAGAGAACCGGCAAAGGGAAGAGCGGGAGCGTGCCAAGCTTGAGGAAGGCAAGGCCGTCGCCAAAGACCTGCTGAAGCAGCTGAAAAAGACCACCCAAAAATCGTTCACCGGCATGCTCAAGAGCTTTTTCGTCGGCAACTCCAAGGAGTATACGGAGGCGATCCGGGCGATCGAGAACTATTCCACCGGCGCGGGCGAGCCGAAAGCGGCGAGAGAGGCGATTCAGAAGTATCTCGACCTGCGCGGCAACAAGGTGCGCGACCACAAGTACGGCAAGGATCGCTTCGACCTCATGCTCAAGGGCCTTGCGCTTGTCACGAAGCCGCGGGAATTCGTCAACGAATGTGATAAGATCGACACCGCGCGGGACGCCCGGTCAAACGGCGAGTACACCAGAAAAGGCGGCAGGATCGACCCCGCGTCGTACCTGTCGGAGGCGGAGATCGCCGATGTGGAGCGGGACATGAGACGGGAGGACATCAAGGCGATCGAGCTGGATGCCAAGGGAAATGTCAGCGATAAACGAGCGATGGGGGAAACGTTCAAGGAGCTGAAAAAGCTCGGCAGCGATGAGAAATGGGATGCGGAAACGATCCAGGGCTTCAAGGACTTTCTTCGTGCGCATCCGGGCGCCCGCGACACCGCGCGACAGATCGTCGAGAAAAACCATCTGCCCTTCCGCGTTCCGGATGCTCCGGCTGACCTTGACAACAAACACGCGGAGATGTTGAAAGAGCAGGATCAAATCGCGCGTGAATATGGGCTGACCCCGGAGGTGAAGCCGCAGGAGAAGCGTAGCAGTGATCGTGGGATCGAATGAGCGTGGGGCGCGTAGCCCGTAAAAGGAGAGGATAAACCATGGCGCGACCGGAAAAAAGAGAACCCAACCAGAACTATCAGGTATTTGAGGCGATGTGGAATAAGTCGCTGTCGAACGTGATGAAAAACTGGTCGCATCTGAGATCGACCGGCAAGGACGAGCGAGGGGCCGCCGCCAAGGATTCCTTTGCCACAGCGCTTGCCTGGGCGCAGCTTGCGGAGAAGTACGGCTACGGCCCCGAGATCGATCTGAATGAGAAAGAGAACCAGAAAAGGATCGAGAAAGAGGCGCGCAAACTGCAGCATGAGATCCGCTACAGCGCCGAGTTCGTGACGGTGATCGACGATTCGTCCCTGAGCAAGGTCGTGAATATGGCGGATACCAAGACCTACAAAGCGCAGAAAGTAACGGCGGAGAAACCGATGGAGCAATTCCGGGAGCTCTACGACCGGCAGAGCGAAAGGCTCGCACCGGAGATTCAGGCGCGTCAGGAGCGCTGGCGTCTCCGGGAGCTGATGCGCGATCTGAAGCAGAGCACCCAGAAGTCCTTTACCGGCAAGCTCAAGTCGTGGTTCGTCGGCAACAGCAACGAATACAAAGAAGCATACGACGCGATGGGAGACCTTGCCTACGTTAAGGATATGTCGGAGGAGAAACGGACCGAGGCAAAAGAGAAGATCAAGCGATATCTCAACCTCCGCGGCAAGAAGGTGCGCGACCACCAGTACGGACGTGACCGCTTCGACGCCTTTATGAAGGGTCTCGCGACGGTGATGGAGCCGCAGGAGTTCAAGGACTACTGCGAAGAAGTCAATCAAATACGCAGTCAGATCGACAAGGCCGGCAAATCGAAGATCGACCCCGAGACTTACAAGACCCCCGAAGCACGGCAGAAAGATATCATCCAGCAGGCGAAGCAGCGGGAGAATACCGAACCCGCAAAGACCGAAGCCACAAAGACGGAGCAGGGCATGGAGGTCTGAGCGCGCGGCACACGATCATATCAGAACAAATAAGGAGGGCGTGAACATGCCGGGAAAAGACGAAAAGCCAAACGAGCAGCCAAACGAGCAGCCAAACAAGCAGCCAAACGAATATTACTTCAGTTATATGGAGCGGGCGGATGGCTTTCTGAAAGAAGGCTTCAGAGAGGCCAGATTTTCCAGAAGCAGATCAGAGGAATTTGAGAATCTGAGAAAAGAGAACGCTATGAAATGGATCGCAAGGGCGATCGCCCTCGCCGAGATCGCGGAGCGGGAAGGCTTTAAGGAACTCAGCGAGGACGAGGACCTCGATACGGATGCGCTCGATGAGGAAGCGAAAAAGAGGAGCGAGGAGATCAAAAACTCCGCCCAGTTCCAAGCCGTGATCGGGTCGATGAGCGGCGAGGAGATCTACTACTATCTAGGCCAGAAGGAAGAGGGCAAGAAATACCCGGATAAGCCCATCAAATTTACTGAGTTCGCCCAGAAGTACGCCGAGCGGAAAAAGGAGCTCGCCAGAGAGGTCGAGCAGGAAAAGCGGGCGCAGGCGCAGCGGCAGCGCATGTCCGGTCTGGTGACCACCCTCGAGAACAGCACCAGCAAGTCCTTCACCGGAAAGCTCAAGAGCTTCTTTGTCGGCAACAGCCAGCAGTACAAGAACGCGCTCGGCGCGATGAAAGCCCTTTCGGAGGGCAAGATCCATAAGAAGGAGACTATGGACAAGGCAAAGGAAGCGATCAAGGACTACATCCTTGCCCGCGGCGGCAAGGTGCGCGACCATGCGTACGGCCGCGACCGCTTCGACGCCTTTATGAAGGGCCTCGGCGAGATCATGGAGCCGCAGGAGTTCGTCGATCTTTGCAAAGACGTGAACGCGAAGCGTATAGACAATGGAGAGCAGACGCTTGACCCGTTGGACTATCTGCCGACGGAAGAGAAGAAGGCGGCGTTCGAGAAGGTGGAGAGAGCAGCCAGAGCGAGAGATCGGGCAGCCGATAGAGCGGCCCGCATAGCGGCACGGGAAGAGCAGAACGCGCAGCGTGAGCAGAATCAAAAAGAGAGAGAGGAACAAAATAAACAGGCCGAGCTGCAAGCGAAAGCCGAGAAGGAAGCTCAGCAGCGAGAGCGGGAATTAAAGAATAAACCTCAACAGTTAAAAAATGACGTGATTAGAATCAACAGGGACGAGGAAACCAAGGAAACGAAGGATAGCCACGACCTGACGCTTACTCAGAGGAACCAGATCGTTCTCGACCAGTTGCGCAACCACGCGGATGACTATCTGAATTACGGCCGCACCAGAGAGCGAGAGGCAATCAATGATCGCCTTATACATCATCCTGCCTTCCGTCTGGCGGCGGAGGATATCATCTATGACAAAGGACTGGATAAAATCTTCAAGATTCCGGAGACCCAGCTTGAAAATATGGAGCCGGAGACGCTCAAAAAGCTGACCGGTCAGGTGCAGGAGCTGCAAAAGCTGGATCGGGATAGGCACCCCGGCATGACGATCGATGACGTGTGGCTGCCGGAGGTTAAGGAACAGCAGAAGACAGGGCCGCAGGCGGGCGGCGACATGGTGCTGTAAGCCGCCGCGCGGTGCACAGCACAAACAGAACCCTCGCGCGGGAAGGAGGTGAGACCGCGGGAAATGGCAGATTTTACCGACTATCGAAGAGAAGTAGAACAAAAAGGCGTCGAAGAGCACCGGAAATTCATCAATGAGCAGATGACGCAGGCGCGTGATACGCCAGACGCCGCACAGAGGTCTCAGCACCTTGCCAATGCGGTCGCCGCAAACGGCATGCTGCTGCGCGGCATGGAGGTCGGCTTCATCACCGGCGAGCTCAACTACCGGGCGATCAACGAGATCTCGCAGGGCATCCAAAAAACGCAGGCGTTCCGCTCGCTGATGGAGGACCGCGGCGAGCAGCTGGCGCAAACCGGCAGCGTGGACACGCTGGTGCGCGACCTGCAGGCGCGGGATCGCGAGCTGTCGGCGGGCGAGCAGCCCAGCCGCCAGGCGATCGAGGTCATCCGCGGCATTCAGGCGAAGGCGCGGGCGCGAACGGCGCAGCCGCGCGACTACGCTGCACTGGTGGCGGTGCACCGGCTGTCGAGCTGGAAGGGCAAGGCGCTTGCGCCGGACGGCAAGATGGTCGAGGTCGTGCGGCGGGACGTAAATCGGCAGCTGGACGGCAAAATGCTCGGCGAAGAGACAGAAAAAGTGTTGAAAGATCCGGATTTCAAGTATATAATGGAACATGAGAAGCCGGAGAGCCTGAATATCAACGTGCTTCGCAGCAACGGCATCGCGCTGGAGCAGTACCCCAAGCGGGCGGAGCAGCTTCGGCAGCGGGAAGCGGAGCGGGCGAGGGCGTCGCCCGAGACCCAGCAGAAAACGGAAGAAGGCCCCGCGCGGTGATACCCGAAAAAATTGGTATTGCATTTGTAAGACAAATAATAGTATAATATTTCGATTGGTTTGTAAGGGCGGAGACGCTTTTACATATATTAGGAAATCCACAGAACAAAAATGGAGGAAAGAAATGATGAAAAATCTCAAGAACACCCTGAGCCGCGTGGCTCTCGGCACCAGCATGGTAGCGATGACTCTCTGCACCGGCGCGTTTGCGGCGGACGCGGGCTTCGGCGATGTGGCGAACCCGATCGTCGACCTGATCAACCAGCTGATGGGCCCGCTGCTGGCGATCGTCGGCGCGGTGGGCGCGCTGTACTGCGTCGTCCTCGGTGTCAAGTTCGCCAAGGCGGAAGAGCCCCAGGACCGTGAGAAGGCCAAGGGCGCGCTGAAGAACGCGATCATCGGCTTCGTGCTGATCTTCGTGCTGATCCTCGCGCTGAACATCATGATGCCTCGTATGATCAAGTGGGTCAACGGCTCCAACACCAGCGGCAAGAACGGCGCCGCCACCACGATCATCTCCGAGAGCTCCATCACCAACGCCGGCGGCAAGGTCAGCGGCTAAAGCAAAGCCTTATCGAAAGCCTGATACAGGCTTTCGATCCGAGGGCGGGAACACGCTTCCCGCCTTGGGATCGGAAGAAGCAACCATCCTACAGAATGGGAGTAATGAATATGAAAAACGGTAAGTTGAAACGCATCACTCGCCGGGCGGTGTCCATGCTGCTGGCGGCTTTGACGGTTCTGCCCGTCGACCTGCTGTCCCTGTCGGCAAACGCGGCGCCGGCGTCGAACGAGGTGATGAAGCCCATCTCCACCACATGGACCAAGTTTGTCGTGTGGGACTTTATCGAGGACATGCAGGAGCTCGGCCAGGCGGGCGCTGACTATCACCCGTCGAACGAGACGCACAACATCGACGTCGGCGACACCAAGTACACCCGTATCCTGTTCTACCAGAATGTGGGCAATGATTACTATTACTTCAACGCCTCCCCCACGGGCGGCCCGAAGAAGGGCGACGGACTCACGACGTATTATGAGGACCAGATCACCCTCGACGCGACGTCCCGCCTCGGCAACGCCGCCAACAGCGAGTGGGCGAACGACATGCTCACCGCGCAGATGCGCGCGCTGACGTCGGGCAACAACGCGACGGAGAGGATCGCTGACAACAAGAGAAACCCCAAGAGTTTCGTCACCAAGGGCGGTCTGCGCACCCCTTATCTCCAATATGGCGGCACCAAAGAAGGCTATGAGACGTGGCGGCTCTGGGTGGCGAACGAGGACGACAGCTGCTCGAACTCCGCGCTCTGCCTGGTGGATGACTATGAGAATCTGGATATCCGCCTTACCACCGGCTTCGACGATCACCAGCACCACTACGGGGCGGACAACAAGCTGTATCGCTGCGACCCGTGGATCATCGACAAGCACTTCGTGATCGCGTGCGCGGCGAACTTCCGGACCACGGAGGAGTTCTTCTCCATCTGGCACTGGGACAATGACAGCGGCGGCATCAACGAGGCGCTGAATTTTGACCTGAGCGGCAGAAGGATTTGGGCGGACAACGTCCGCAGCAAAGCGGAGCTTGAGAACTTCATGATCTTCCTCGGCAAGGAGTACAAGGTCGGTACGCTGGCGGAGGACTTCACCGTGCAGAAGAATCAGGCGCAGACCCTCGGCAAGCCCCTGTACTATATCCCGAAGGGCAGGACCATCACCGTGAAGTCGGACGCCGTGCTGACGATTGACGGCGTGGTGTTCAACGACGGCGAGATCGTCGTCGAGGACGGCGGCCTGCTGGTCGTCAAGGACGGCGCGAAGCTCATGCCGTTCACCAAGATGGACACCGCCTGCGGCAAGATCACCAACTATGGCAGCATCGTGGTCGGTGAGGACGCGCTGCTGTGCGGCGGCTCGACCAACGGCGTCCGCATCCTGCGCGGCGGCGTCGTCAACTTCGGCGTGATCGCGGGCGAGAGCATGTACGCCGCCGAGGATTACTCCATCGACAATCGCGACACCGGCTGGGTCATCGCCGGACGCTCTCCCAGCAGCGAGGCGCGCGCCCGCTACGTGCAGGAGGCGATCAAGGACGAGGCGATCACACCGGTCCGAGATCCGGACAAGGAGTTTACCAAGGTCGGCCCCGTGAACAGTACCTACAACTTCCTCGCCAACAGCATTTACGGCAATACCGTGAATGTGAGGAAGTACGGCGACGCGGCGATCGGCAGCGCCAACGATCCCAAGCTCACGGTGATGGTGCGCGAAACGCCGAACGACGCATATAAGGACTTGTTCACGGACGCGTCGCTCGATAATGTCAGCCTTCGCGTCAGCGGCAACAAGGCGACCTACACCGTGACGAAGGGCACGGTGACCACCCCGTATGTGATCGATAAGAAGCTGGTCGCGGCGTATATCGCAAGAGGCAGCAAGGATCGCGAGCAGCTGTTCACCGACCTGTGGGTCGGACCGATGGAGGATGGATACTTCCAATTGGAGCCCGTCTGCGCGGAGGGCTTCCGCCTGTCGCTCAACGGCGGCAGCACCAATAACAACACTCCGGCGGTCATCCGAAAAGCCGACACCGGGATGGACCAGTGGTGGCACATCACCAAGAAAAGCACGACCGGCGTCAACACGTCGTATTACATCGACAACGTCAAGAGCAAGAACGTGGAACGCGGCCTTGACATTGCCGGCAAGAACAACGTCAGCAGAGGCGCGACGGTGCAGTTGTACGACCACAGCGACAACGGGGACGACCAGAGATGGCTCCTTGTCCAGAACTACAGCAACGAATACTTTATCCGCAACGCGTCCAACACGGGCGTCAGCCTCGCCGTGAGCGGCGGCAGGGCGGCAGACAACACGCCGGTGAATGTGCAGGAAAACAGCACCTATGAGAGCGCGCAGTATTGGCGCATCGCCAACCTGTTCTCGGAGGACGCGTACTCCGCGGCGGTCGACTTCGGCACCGCGGTGGAGCTCATCCCGCAGAAAGCCACGACCATGCGTCTGGCGGTGGCGGACACCAGGGCGACCGCGTCGGGCGGGATCAATGCGGCGATCCGCACCGACGACGTGGTGAACAACGCCCAGCGCTGGCGGCTCGAAGCCGTGGGCACGGACGATCTGTCCGGTGAGGCGACGGTGTACTATCGCATTGTGGAGATGACCACCGACCTTGCGCTTGCTGTGAACGGCACGGAAGCGAGGGAAGGGGCATACGTCACCACCGCGGCGAGCCAGTCGGGCGATAGCGGCAGACTGCAATACTGGTATTTGCAGACTGCGCCCGGTGGCGACACGTATTATCTCGCGCCGCGCAGCAACTCGTCCCTTGTGCTCACCGCGCCGGATTCCGAGAATCCGCCGAGCGGCTCGCGTTTGACGCTCAGCAGGAATCTGAAGACGGAAAATCAGCGCTGGAAGATCAGCGGCGTGGAAGCCGCCATGGCAGCCGCGGAGGCCGCGGCAGAGGAGGAAAAGATCATCTACTCCACCGACCCGCTCTCCGGCACAGTGATCGAGCTGGAGCCGGTCATGGAGGGAATGGAGGGCTGGCGGCTGATCTATACCTCGGACAATGTTTCAGGCGACTGGCTCGGCATTCGGTACAGCGATATTTCCAATCCGACTGACAGATGGCGGCTCAAATACATCGATACCGATGAAGCCGGAGACTATTATCAGCTTGTTTCGATGAACGACAAGGAAGCTGCCTATGTCAACTTCGCGGGCACCAATGCAAAAAGAGGGCTGGTGTTGAAGCAGAATGCCGATAAGGATAAGACCAGCCAGCAATGGTATGTGAGCGCCAACGAGGACGGCACCTATACCTTCCGGTGCCGCGACAATACCGACATCACCATGGGCGTCCGGAAAGAGACGGACAACAATACCAATGCGGTCGACTACTTTCCGTGCTTCAGTCCTGACAATTATTCCACCAACATTCGCAGCCTGGGTCTGCGGTACGACTACTACGTCGTCAACTGGAAACTGATCCCCGAGCCCTACGCGGCGCTGGACGGCAAGACCTACACCCTTGCGCCGATGCACGTTTCCGGCATGGCGGCGGGCGTGCAGGGCAAATCCGACGACAGCAACGCCAATGTGGAGCTGCAAACGGCGGATGAGAAGGACCTCTATCAGCAGTGGACGTTCCAGCGGGCGGGCAGCGCGGAGCTCAACGGCGAGCAGGCGGTCTGCTACACCATCACGAACGAGGGCAGCGGCAAGGTGTTCGACCTGCCCGATAAGGGCGGCGAGAGCGGCCAGAACGTAGCCCAGTCCTCTCCCAACGGCGGCGTCGACCAGCAATGGTTTGCGGTGCTGAACGAGGACGAAACCTACACCTTCGTCAACCGCAGCAACAATAAGATCGTCCTCGCTGTGCAGGACGCCGGGACGACGGCGGGCGCCAACATTCAGGTATCCACCGGGGACGGCGCGGACGCGCAGAAGTGGACGCTGACCCCGGCGACGAAGGTCGACCGCTTCGACGGTAAGGTATTCTATCTCTCCCCGAAGCACGCCGGCACCAATAAGGTGCTCGATCTGGTGGGCAACGGAAACACCAACGGCACAAAGGTGCAGCTCTACAACAAGGCGGAGACCGAGATCCAGCGCTGGCGGTTTGAGCTTTCGGGTTACACCTATGTGGAAGGCAAGAAGGTCAACTACTACCGCATCCACTCCGTCTACGCGCCGGGTAAGGTGCTGGACAACTCCGGCAGCACCGCAAACGGCGCAAGGCCGCATCTCTGGGACGGGGGTGCCGACAACAAGAATCAGGATTGGATCGTGCAGAGCGCCGGCGACGGGTACTACTACATCTGCTCTAGAAGTGACACCAACGAGTTTCTTGGCGCTGCCGGCGGCAAAACCGACAACAACACCGCGGTGGAGCTGTGGAACAGCAAGGGCGAGAATCGGCAGTGGAAGTTTACCGAGACCATCGCGCCGGAGACCGTCGGCACCTATTCCATTTTGCCCAAGCACGCCCCCGGCATGCATGTTGGTCTGTCGTCGAGCGACAACAGCAACGGCACAAAGCTCATCATCTGGGAATACAACGAAACATCAAATTACGCCCGCTGGACCTTCGTGAAGATGGGTACGGACAGCGGCGGCGCGTATTACAAGATCGTCAATATGGCGAGCGGCAAGGTGATCGATGCTGTGGGCCAAAACGCCATCCAGGCGGACAGCCAGCTCCAACAGTGGGACAGCGACTTCTACAGCGATCAGCTTTGGTATCTGAATGATGCGGGGCAGGACGAAAACGGCCTCCAGTATTACAACATTGTCAACCGCAGTGACACAAATTACTGTATGAGTGTATCTGGCGGAAGTACAGTCCGCGGTACCGGCGTAACCGTGGCGAAGAAGAACGGAAGCGACAGCCAGAAGTTCCGCCTGATGGAGAGGTTCGAGCCGGTGACGCTCGGCACCTACGAGTTCGGTTCGCCGACAGCGTTGGATATGCGTTTGAACGTGGTTGGCGGCATCTCGAATGACGGCACAAACATAAATCTCTATACTCGGCACGATAACACAGTATTCGCCAGACAGAATCAGCATCAGCGGTTCAAGATCGTCCTGCGCGGCACCGATCTGGTCAACGGCGAATCGAAGCCGTATTACAGCATCGAGAACGTGGGCAGCGGCAAGGTGCTCGACCCGACCGGCAACGCCAATGTGTCGAACGGCACCAATATCAACCAGTGGGCCTACGACGGCTACAGCGACCAGCACTGGTACATGGAGGTGTACGGCGACGGGAGCGTGACCTTCCACAACCGCGCGGACTCCAACTATGTGCTGGAGACGACGGGGACGAGCAACAACAGCAATGTGCAGCTCGGCAGGCTCAACTCGAAGGGCAGCGCCAACCAGCGCTGGCTGCTCTATCAGGTGATGGAGACGACCTCGGACGGGAGATATATCATCCCCGGCAATCAGGCGGCGGTGGACGCGGGCATCCCGAACGCCTCCGCGGAGGACACGGTCATCGACCCGGGAGCGATGGGCAGGTACACGATCGCCCCGGCGTACAGCAACTTCTCGCTTCGCATGGACCTCCCCGGCGGCTACGCGGACGGCAATAACATCATACAGGTCTATGACAGAAACGGCGGCGCGAATCAGAAGTGGGAGATCGTCCCCAAGGGCGTGGACTACTACGACGGTCAGGGGCGCGTCTACTACAGCATCTACTGGGTGTCAAGACCCGACAAGCTGCTGCAGTGCGAAGGCAACGGCCCCGTTTGGGCGGGTCTGAACTTCTACATTCAAAGCGACGAGGGCACCTACGACGATTACTGGTATTTTGAGCCGGTGGGTTCCACGGACGTCGACGGAGACGAGGAGACCCTTTATCAGATCATCGGCCGCGGCACCATGACCCATAACACCAAGTCCTGCGTGCAGGCGCCTGACAAGGGCGGCAGCGGGACGAAGCTCAACATCGATCAGGTGCGCACCGGCAACAAGTACACGTATCAGCGTTGGGTCCTGTTCCCGACCAGCTGACGGAGGAAGGAGATCGAGCACATGAAAAAACTGTTCGAGGAGCTCGGCGAGAAGATCAAAGCGATCAAGATGAAGACGGTGATGCTCTACGTCGGCATCTTCCTCTTCGGCTCGCTGCTTCTCGGCACGCTCCTGCGCTACATCGTGGAGGCGATCACCGGCACGCCGCAATTCCGCTTTCACCTGCTCATCGAGCCCCTGACCTGGGGCATCGGCGCGGGCGTCACGGCGGTGCTTGGCATTCTCTACGCCATCAACGGCGGCTTCGGCGGCATGTTCCGCAACAGCCTGCTCGGCGGCAAGAGCGGTGAGGGCGACCGCATCGAGGGCAGCTTAGAGAACAGCCGCTTCCTCACCGACAAGGAGCGCGACAAGTATTTCCCCACGTTTACCTATGAGACGCTCACGCAGTCGAAGAACGACGGCGTCCCGGCGCGAGCGGTCCTGAATAAGAAGGGTCAGCTCGAAGGCAACTGGAAGCCCGGCGTCCACGCGCTGGTCATCGGTGCTACCGGTTCCGGTAAGACGACCACGTTCATCAACCCCATGATCCAGTGCATCGCCGCCGCGAACCTCGGCAGCAGCATGATCATGACCGACCCGAAGGGCGAGCTTTTTGACCTCCACTCCGGCTTCCTCAAGGAGCAGGGCTACGAGGTCATGGTGCTCGATCTGCGTGACACGTACTCGTCCTCGCGTTGGAACCCGCTCGAGCCGATCTGGGACGCGTATCAGGAGAGCGTCGACGCCGGCAAGGGCATGATCATGCACATCGACAGCATGGACAACTACCCCGACCTGCGCCGCATCGACGGCGACGCCCGCGAGGGCGACCCGTGGATCGAGTGGCACGGCGTCGCTTACGCCGACCTCAGCCACGCAAAGGACGATGCGGAGCTGGCAAAGAACAAGATCTACGACGAAATGTACGAGGATCTGCAGGACCTCGTCGGCGGTCTCATTCCAATCACCAACGAGAAAGACCAGATGTGGGAGCGCGGCGCGCGCTCGCTGGTCACGGCGACCTGCCTTGCCATGCTCGAGGACAGCCAGATCCCCGAGCTGGGCATGACCAAGGACAAGTTCAACCTCTTCAACATCAATAAGGCGCTTTCCAACAGCGACAACGGCTACAAGGCGCTCAAGGATTATTTCGAGGGCCGCGGCCAGCTCTCGCAGGCGTATCAGCTCTCTCGTCAGGTGCTCTCCGCGCCGGACAACACCATGAGCAGCTATATGTCGGTGACGCTCGACAAGCTGACGATCTTCAACGACCGCGGCCTCTGCGGCCTCACCTCCGCCACGGATCTGAAGGCGGAAAAGCTGGCGTTCGGCAAGACGGCGGTGTTCCTCAAGATCCCCGACGAAAAGGATACGCGCCATTCGCTGGCGAGCCTGTTCGTGCTGAGTACCTACAAGGCGCTCATCAAGATCGCGACCCCGCTGCCGGGACAGACGCTCCCGCGCAACGTATACTTCATCATGGACGAGTTCGGTAACATGCCGAAGATCGACAAGTTCGGTCAGATGATCACGGTCGGCCGTTCCCGTAAGATTTGGTTCAACATGGTCATCCAGTCGTTCGTGCAGCTCACGAACGTCTACGGCAAGGAGACCGCGGACATCGTCATCGGTAACTGCGGCGTCAAGATGTTCATCGGCTCGAACGACACCGATACCTGCAAGATGTTCTCCGAGATGTGCGGCAACATGACGGTCAAGACGACCAGCACGTCGTCCAGCCTCGGCAGCAAGGCCGGCGACATCAACATCTCCACCAACACGCAGGTGCGCCCGCTGATCTATCCCAGCGAGCTGCAGCGCCTGAACAACCAGGAGTCCACGGGCAACTCCATCATCGTGTCCTTCAACAGCTTCCCGCTCAAGACGAAGTACACGCCCTCTTACAAGTGCCCGTTCTACAAGTTCGGCCCCATGGATCTCACGGAGATCCGCTCCAACATCTTCCGCGCAGACGAGGTGTTCTACGACCTCGCGGTGCGCAACAAGAAGATCTTGGGCGAGAGCGCATAAACAAACAATTTTGGGAGGCAAAAGCCCATGATGGTGCGGATCAGAAAAACAATATCGTCTGCGCTGTGCGTTTTGACGCTGCTCTGCGCGCTCTGCGCGCCGGCGTTCGCCGAGATCGACCCCTACTACAGCGGTACGGTGGACAGCGTCACCGGCGAGGCGATCGAAGGAGCGGGTACGTCGTCGGCGACGCGCATACGCATCACCAACAACATGTACTATGACCGCGAGGCACGCAGCTTCATCTATCCCACGGGTGTGAGCACCTACGAGGTGCGCGCGACCGTGGCGGACGGCATGGTCGTCACCGACCCCGTGGAGATCACCGCGGACGAAGGTGTGGAGCTGACGCTCACGCGCAACAGCACGGTGCTGGAGGAGTCCGATCTGAGCCATATCGCGGATGTCGGCAGGTATTCGGTCAGCGTCCGGGTGATCGATTCCTCGGTGACGCTGTTCAGCTTCACGATCGTGGGTGCGTCGACCAATCTGCCGGGCGGCTATACGATGCCGGATGGCTTCTATATCATCGACGCGACCGTGAACGAGGAGCCGGCGGACTTTGACCGCAACTTCATCGGCATGGAGCAGGAGGGACTCTACGACGTGGAGTACGTCTGCCCCGACACGGCGATCCACTACCATCTGATGACCAACATCGACCGCACGCCGCCGCAGGTGACGCTGGACGGCAAGCTGGACAAAAACGGCCGCTTCCACAGCGCGGTGCAGGTCGGCGGGCTGCAGGCGGGTGACTCGGTGGTGATGACCCGGGACGGCACGGCGGTGGACTTCCCCGCCGACGGCCGTCTGACCGAGGCGGGCGTGTACCAGATGCAGTTCTACGACGCGGCGGGCAACGCGGTTGCGGCGCAGTTCACGATCCTTGTGTATCTCGACCTCAACAGCTTACTGTTTTTCGCACTGGTCTGCGTTTCGCTCGCGGGCGTGCTGGCATACATCCTCGTGAAGAGAAAGAAACTGAAGGTTGCATAACCTGCGAAAAAGAAAGAAAGGAGGGATTGACGAATGGGAGACTTGATTGATACTTTACTTCAAGGTCTATTTGACGTTATCTTCAGCGTCATGGAGGTCGTGCTCGACAGCTTTGTCGGCAGACTTCTGTATTACGCGGAAACCGGCCTGTGCAAGATCGTCGGCATGCTCGATCAGATGTTTCGCATCTTTGCGGGCATCGACAAGGTGAGCTACGACGGAGAAAAGGATTACCTCGTCAACGTTTTCTTCAACAACCGTTCCATTACCAATATCTATTGGGGAATGGCGCTCATCGGCATTGCCATGGCGTTTGGCTTCACCATCGCCGCGGTGGTGCGCAAGATGTTTGACTCCGGCGGCAAGCAGTCGTCGATCTCGCAGATCCTCACCTCTCTGGTGCGGACGATCATTCTGATCCTCGGCATGAGCGCGATCATGGTCATCGTGCTGAATTCGACGAACGTACTCATGCAGCAGGTCAACTATATCTTCAACGACCCAGATAATCTGGATCTGGAAGTGACCAAGGTCTATACCGATGATGAGTTCGCCGCCATGGGCCGCGCGCTCAACACCATCGGCAACTTTTCGCTCAACCCCTCTTATTCCAGCCGGTATAATATCAACACCTGCTTCAACCAGATCCGCAGCGATCTTGCGTATCTGCAGAGCCAGAAGGTGTTCCGGTATTATTACACGACCAAGGACGCGGACGGACACGAGATCAAAACCTGGCAGTCCGTTCTGCAAAAGATCGCAAACTCCCACGATCTGCGCACCGAGCTCAAGCTCGACGTATCCTATGACGCTGTGACGTCGGCCATCCTCGAGGCGATGGACGCGATCCGGAACGACCCGTCGTTCAAACCGCTGGAGTCCTACACCCGTGTGACGCCGGCGGAGGGCTATGTGCCGCTGGATCGCTACCTGTTCCTGATGGGCACCATGCGCGCGGCGAAGAACAGCGAATACAACATGTACCCTGAGCTGACCGACCCGGTGCGCGGCCCCTACTACTCGGGCGAGAAGAGCATCTATTACCTCAGCCAGGTCAGCAAGGACTTTGACATCGGCTTTGCGACGGACTACCTTGTGGTGTTCCTCTCCGGTATCGCGCTGATCTTTGACCTCTGTGTCATTATCCTCAACTGTATCGCGCGTATCTTCAACATGCTGTTCCTGTACATCATCGCGCCGCCGGTCTTCGCCGTGCAGCCCTTTGACGGCGGCGGCAAGACAAAGCAGTGGATGACGGCGTTCATCGTGCAGTGCTTCAGCGTGTTCGGCACCGTGATCTCAATGCGATTGCTGCTTGTGATGCTCCCCGTTGTCACAAGCGCGAAGCTGGTGCTGTTTGAAAACGGCACAATGAACATCATGGCGAAGCTTGTGCTGATGTACGGCCTGTTTGAGGTCGCCAAGAAGGCGACGGGCCTGCTGACCGGTATCCTTGCGGACAGTGCCGGCATGCAGTCCCTCCAGGCGGGCGACATGTCCGCCTCTGCCGGCAAGATGATCAGCGGCGTCGCCGGCGCGGCGAAGGCTGTCGGCGGCACGGCGCTCAAGGGCGCAGGCAAGACGCTCAACTTCGCCACGAAGCCGGCGCAGAACTTCATCAAGCAAGGGTATGACAAGTCGATCGGCAAGGCCGTCAACGCGTGGAACAGCCTAGGCAGCGACGCAAAGGGCCAAGAGGAACAGAAGGTACAGGCGGAAGCGCAGCACAGCCTTGCTGTGGACAATGCGAAGGAAAAACTCAAATTAGGACAGAGCACGGGAGGCGGCGGCCCCAGTGGCGATTCCCAAAAGGCCGGCGACCCCGGTGGCGACAAGCCTCCGGGCAATCTCGGCGGCGACGGCGGCCCCGGCGGCGGGCCTAAGATCACGAACGGCACCGGCCCCGCTGTTCCGAAGGCGCCGCCTCCGCCCCCGCAGAAATCCAACCGTGAGATGGAGCTCACCCGCAAGGCGGGCGCGGCGCACAGGGCCATGTCCAAAAAAGTGGATGCCCAGGGCGATATCAAAGGCATGCAGAAGCCGGAGACAACGATGAAAAAGAAGGCAACGGCGAGCACCGGATATTACCAGCGCACCTACAACAAGCAAATGGGAGAACACACCGGAAAAGGCAGCGTAGAACTCGATGACAGCGCAGGCAACCGCCCGACCCTCGGGGGAGCGGCGACGCCTCCGCCTCAGAAGCACCATACGGAAGCTCCGAGCGCGCCTTCCAAACGGATGACTCTGGATTGATGAAACCGAATAGAATTCAGCAGTAAAGGAACATACGGTTATGACAAGACTGATACCGGGCAAAACCAAAGTTGATGTAGAGCTTTTCCGCGGCGTAACGCTGGGGGATCTGCTCGTTGCAGCCATTGCGGCCGCCATGATCCTTCTGGTGATTCTCTCAACACTGCCCTACAAGTTTGCCATCTGCATCGGCATCGGCGTGGTGGCAGGACTGCTGCTGTTCCGCATGGACGATCAGCCAAACTACCGTTATTTGCTGCATATCCTGTCGTTTTTCGGCTATGATCGGCGCTTTGCCAAGACCTACACCGACCGGATGCTTGTCGAGCGCGGCGAGGGCCGCGCAGCGGACGCCGCGTTTGACGAGCTGTTCAAGCAGGAGCCGGACAAGAAGGAGACCAAAGCCGAAAAGAAAGAGCGCCTCAAGGCGATGAAGGCCGCGGAAAAGGAGCGTGCGGCGGAGCGCAAGCGCGAGGACAAGATCCTCAAGAGCAAGACCGCATCGGAAGAGGAAAAAGAGGCGATTCGTCAGAAGCGCGCTGCCGAAGCCGCGGAGGAAGCGGAGGCGGACGAGGATCTCGCCGAGTCCGTTCAGGATGCCGAGGCGGAGGTCAAGACGGAAAAGATGAGCGCCAAGGAGCGCAAGGCGCAGGAAAAGGCGCGCGAGAAACAGCGCAAAGAGGAGGATAAGATCCTCAAGAGCAAGACCGCCACGGAGGAAGAAAAAGAGGAGATCCGTGCCCGCCGCGCGGCGGCGAGCGAGGCTGCCATGCGAAAGATGGCGGAGACGAAGGACGCCACCACCACCCGCAAGCACATGGACGAGATCGTCGGCTTTACGGCGATCCGGAACGGCTTGATCGAGTACAACAAGGGCGAATACTACGGCGCTGCCATTGAGATCGATCCGGTGGAATTCCGCTTCTTCAGTGAGCATCGCCGCCAGAACTCCATCGAGGCGGGCGTGGGCCGCATCCTGCGCTCCATCAACGCCAAGTACAGCGCCAACATCGTGAAGCTGGATCGCCCCATCCACTATGAGAGCTATCTTGAAAAAGAGTATGAGAAGCTCTACCAGCTGCGCGACTCCTACGAGAGCGGCATGCTGAGCGAGGACGAGCTCAAGGCGCGTGTGGAGATCCAGTACGACCGCATCAACGAACTGCGGGACCTTTGCGGCGACGACAAGGTCGTAACCGGCTTTTTCTACATCGTTCTCTATGAGAGCGATAAGCGTCAGCTGGAAATGCAGATCAGCAACGCGCTGTCCAACCTCCAGCAGGGCGAGCTGAAGGTCCACCGCCTGGACGACAAGGAACTGGCGGTGTTCCTCAAGTATTCCAACGCACTGGATTTCGACGAGCATGAGATCGATAAGATCGCGCCCGAGGACTACGCCCGCTGGGCGCAGCCGGACACTGTGGACATCAAGGTGCGCCGCGTGGAGATCAACCACGTCATCACCCACAACTTCCGCGTGATCAACTATCCCTCGCTGGTGGGTGACGCGTGGCTTGCGGGCGTCATGTCCATTCCCGGCACGAAGGTTGTCGTCAAGGCGCGCCCCATGGACCGCCAGAAGGCCATCCGCGGCATTGACCGCAGCCTGATGGAGCTGCGCGGCCAGTGGAGCAACACGGGCGTGGACTCCAAGCGTCTGGAGATCGAGGAGCATTTGTCTACGCTGCAAGAGCTGCTCGGCACCCTGCAGGCGGATAATGAATCGCTGCTGGAGTGCAACGTTTACATCACGGCCTACGATATCGTGGGCACGCGCAACAACTACAAGATCAAGCAACCGGGCGACTCGATCCTGCCGAATATCTCGGATATGAAGAAGACCATCCGTCGTATGTGGCAGGAGAACAACTTCAAGCTGAACAACATGGAATTCGAGCAGATGCAGGCGTTCATCGGCTCACAGGTCAACGGCCTCGACCCGATGGCGAAGCAGGGCCGCGGCATCCCGAGCAACACCGTCGCGGCATGCTATCCGTGGATTTTCGCCCACATCAGCGATGAGGGCGGCGTGAAGCTGGGCTCGAACGACGGCATCCCCGTATTCATCAACTTCTTCCGCCGTGACTCGGAGCGCGTCAACTCCAACATGGTCATCGTCGGTAAGTCCGGTTCCGGTAAATCCTACGCGACCAAGAGCATCCTGTCGAACCTCGCGGCGGACGACGCCAAGATCTTCATTCTCGACCCCGAAAACGAGTATCAGGAGCTCGCCGGCAACCTGCACGGCAAGATCATCAACGTCGGTAACGCCCAGTACGGCCGACTCAATCCGTTCCACATCATCACCGCCCTCGATGACGACGAGGCGGGTGAGAGCGGACCGAGCGGCAGCTACGCCACGCACCTTCAGTTCCTCGAAGAGTTCTTCCGCCAGATCCTCCCGGACTGCGACAAGGACTCCATGGAGTACCTGAACACCCTGCTGGATCGCCTGTACGGCGACTTCAACATCACGGCGGAGACCGACCTTTCCAAGCTGCGTCCGGAGGACTACCCGATCTTCGACGACCTCTACGACGCCATTTTGCAGGAGTTCCAGAGCACGGACAACGACTATATCCGCACCATGCTCCGTACCCTGCTGAACTACGTGGCGAAGTTCTCCACCGGCGGCCGCAACGCCAATATCTGGAACGGCCCGAGTACCGTCACGACGGACACCAACTTCACGGTGTTCAACTTCCAGTCGATGCTTGCCAACCGCAACCAAACGGTTGCCAACGCGCAGATGCTGCTGGTGCTCAAGTACATCGACAACGAGATCATCAAAAATAGAGACTATAACATGAAGTACGGCCTCAAGCGCAAGGTCGTGGTCGTCATCGATGAAGCGCACGTGTTCATCGACGCCAAGTACCCCATCGCACTCGACTTCATGTTCCAGCTGGCGAAGCGTATCCGTAAGTACAACGGTATGCAGATCGTCATTACGCAGAACATCAAGGACTTCGTGGGCAGCGAGGAAATCGCCCGTAAGTCCACCGCCATCATCAACGCCTGCCAATATAGCTTCATCTTCGCGCTGGCGCCGAACGACATTCAGGACCTCGTCAAGCTCTACGAGAACGCCGGCGGCATCAACGAAAGCGAGCAGGAGCAGATCGTGCAGGCGCCGCGCGGCCAGGCGTTCACCATCATGAGCCCGACCAGCCGCTCCACGTTCCGCGTGGAGACCGGCGAGAGCATGATCCACATGTTCGAGGACCGGGAATACATCAGCCAATATTTCAGGGGCGAGCAGGGTGCCGAGAACTGGGAGGACTTTGTCGCGGAAAGCCGCGATGCCCACGAAGAAGCCATGATGTCCCGCTGGAGCTCGGAGGACGAAACGAAAGAGACGCCTGTCGCCGCCCGCCAGGCCGTCATGTTCGAGGAGATCGACGAGGCGGATTACGAGGAGAAACCGAAATCCGGCGGAATTTCCTTCGAGGAGATCGACGAGGCGGACTACGAGGAGAAACCGAAATCGAAGTCCGGCGGCATCTCCTTCGAGGAGATCGACGAGGCGGACTACGAGAGACCTGCCAAGAGCGCGGTTGCCTTCGAGGAGGCAAAGCCCGCGGTTCCCGCTGCTGTCAGCGCGGCCGCTGCGGACCAGTACGCCGCCATGCCCGCCATGATGGGCATGTTTGAGGCGATGACGAATAAGATGACCGAGGCGTTCGAGCGCATCGGCGCCTCCGCCGCGGCGCAGCCGCAGCAGATCAACGTCGTCGCGGACGCCGGACTCTCCGCACAGATCGCGGAGAAGGACGCGGAGATCAGACGCCTGCGCGAGGAAATGGAGCAGTTGAAGCAGTCCATGGCGCAGGGAGACGATTCGGAGCTGAAGCTCGACGACGATCTGGACTTCGAGATCGACTGGGATACGGAGGAAGGCTCCGCCGACAAGCAGGAGATCGATCAGAGTACCGAGAAAACGTCTGCCGACGAACCCGACGCCGAGATCGACTGGGTCGAAGAAGATGCGGACGATACGCCGTCGTTCGAGATCGACTGGAATGCAGAGGAGACCTTCGACGACGAATCTTCGGAAGAAACCGACTGGGCGGAGGAATCCGGCGAGGAGGAATCCGGCGAGGAGTCTGCCGAGGACGACGACGACGATGTGTTCGACCTCTCGGCGTTCCTCACCCGCAGCGTAGAGCACGCGCAGTCCCTCACCTTTGTCGATCGTATGCGCCGCGAAGGTCAGGAGACCGCCGAGATCTCGTTGGAGGAGCTTATGGAGTTCCTCGAGAAGAGAAAACAACAGGCGAGAGAAATTGCTTAAGCAAAAGTGTTGGGAGTGACCATGATGAGGACATTCTTAAAACAAATGGAAAGGATCGGCCGCAGCGCCAGAAGCTGGGGCGGGCATCTTATGCTCGTTTCAGCGCTGTTGCTCTGCGCCTGGATCGCGACCGACGTTGCAAACGCATCCAGCGAGCTGAACTTGCTGGATTCGTCGAGTGCGTCGCCGGAGGAGCTTACGCCGACCGAGACAAGCTCGTCGACGACGTCGTCGAAGGATTCGACGTACCTGTTCGAGGTCACCACCGGTGTGCGGACAGATAAGGGGTTTGAGGATAAGATTGAATTCTTCATCATCACCTACACCACGACAGGAACCGGCCCGAATAAAACAGTCAGCAAGTTCCTGTTCCCCTCCAAAGACGGCTGGACCAAGACGTATGCTTTGCTGACGGATCCCGAGAGCTCCTTGGCGAATCATCCCAACGCGCAGGCGGAGGAGGACGCGGCGATCCGGAATACGTACGGCTACGAGGCGGCCAGCCTGAAAAAGGGGCGGAGCCTGTTCCAGTCCTATTCTACGGATCAGTATCTGTTTACCTCGCCGGATGAGATCACGGAGATCAAGCGTGTGCAGTTTTTCGGCAGCGACCACGGCAACTGGGACTGCCGCGCCGTGCGCGTTTTCAAAGTGGATGAGCTGAATGGGCTGTATCGCAGCAATGTTGCTTCGAGCGATTGCTACATCGATTTCAGCGGCGATCTGATCGCTGAAGGAAAGAATGTCTCGAACCAGAATCTGAAGTGGAACAACGACAAGCTGATCGGCTCGCAGACAAATGAGAAAGAGGCGACGGAGATCCTGCTCAAGACCTCCGGCTTTGACGAGAGCTACGCGCATCACAACCTGCAAAGCAACACGAACAAGACCATTGCGCTGCGGCTGGACTTTGCCGACGTCTACGGCGCCGGCCTCGAGTCGCTGGGCGCGACGTCGACGACCAACAATACGCTCACGAACATGGGCGTTGCGGAGAGCATGGCGGTGACCGTGTACTATTTCGATTGCTACGGGATCGAACACGCGGTGCGTGTGCCGGCTGTGCTGAACTCCGTGGAGTTCACCAAGAGCCTGCTCTCGCCGGAGGATCGGGAGAAACCGATCGGCGGCTTTGCGCAGCAGGGCGAGGGCATGGCGCTCGGCATTTTCCTGCCGGACTATGTCTCTCTTTCCGACAAGAAGGGCGTTACCGTGACCCTCGGCGCCCAAGAGGCGACGAATGCGGTTGGCTTGACAACGCTGGGCGGCAGGCCCAGCGGCACAGCGGGAACGCTTCGCACCGACCGCATCAAAGTGAGCGAGACCGACACGATCAGCGTCGTCACCATGGCGATCTACGACATGACCAAAGCGGGGGACGAAGCCGTTCAGATCAGCGCGAAGGTCAACGACAAAACCAACGCGGTTGAATACAGCTACAGAACGGCGAAGGGCGAAACAGCCGATCCGATCTACTACCGGCCCGTGCAGACGACGAACGGCAACGCGCTCAAGATCGGCTCAAACAGCCTCAGCATCACAGTGTATGAGAGCGGCAAGCTCCTCACGCCGCGGGACAAGACGGAGCGTTATCTTCTCGAGCTGGTGACGGACGACCTCGAGGGCGCCGGCACGAAGGACGACATCCTGATGACTATCAGCTGGATCGACCTCAACGGCAACGCCAAGGTTTCCGGCACGCTCAACGTGCGCGAGCTGTCCCGTGACTTCAACGGCTGGTGGTTTGGCAGCACCGAACAGGACATCGGCTATTATGAGGGCGTCGCTTCCGGGCAGACGCTGCGGTTCCTTGTGCCGCTCCAGCAGGTGAAGGAGATCACGGACATCCAGGTGTGGATGGCCGAAGGCGGGAGCCACGACGACTGGCAGATGAAGGATCTGAGGATCTTCACGGTCACGACCTACAGCAAGCGCAACGTGGTCTGGGAGGCGTTCAGCCAGGATGACGTGACCAGCCCATTGCGCTATGATCGCGAGGTCAGCGGCGATCTGGTCTACCGTTTTTCGGACAACTGCATCAATCCCGCGCTGATCCAGCAGGGGGCGGACACCCTGACCAACGTGGGCCCGACCCGCACGGATAATATCATCGGCGAAGGCGCGGGCGCCGACGTGAACACCGTCAAGCGCGTGGACTGGTCGAAGTACCGCTTTTCCATGACCTATCAGGAGGCGTCCCAGGATCTGGGCTTCGGCAAGCAGCGCTTCCTCTACGCGGTGACGGTCAACGTCGCCGGTAACGGGGACGCGACGCTGGAAGACGGTGACTGCGGCTCCAATAACCTGTTCTACTTCTGCCTGATTTTCAAGAACGGATGCAGCGGCTATGTGCTGGCGAATCAGCAGCTTCCTTCGGACGGCTTTATTTCTGGCGCGTCGCAGACGTTCTATATCTCCACCAACCAGGACTACGGCGATGTGACCGCCGTGCAGATCATCCCGGAGGATCTCTCCGAGGACAGCGATGCGTTCGACAAGCTGAACATCGATTCCATCGAGATCAAGCGGCAGAGCAACTCGGCGCTGGTTCCGGTTTGGACGATCAGCAACGTCGGCTGGATCAGCATCGACTACCGCGACAACGCGCAGATGCAGTCGGTCACCGGTATGGCGGGCCGCGGCGCGGCGGAACTGGCGAGAAGCTATACGGTCGACGGCAGCACCTTCGACGTCAACTTCATGCTTGCCATCACGACGCAGGGCTACCCCATGGGCGGCAGCCAGTTTGTGGGCAACCTCGCGGCGACCGTCTACTATGATTCCTACAGCCCGTCCAAGGGCTCCGAGGAACTCAGCGATGTGACCAAGAGCATGTATTCGTACATGAACCGCACACCGCTCGGATCTTCGGACCTCATCGGCGGAAAGACCATCAGCGATCCGAGTCTTATGTTCAGAGCGGATCATACCGACCGGTTCTACTTCAGCCTCAGCGACGTGAAAAGCATCAACCGGATCGAACTGGCGGCGACCAGCGCGGTCGATACGGAATGGCGGATTTCGGACGTTTCCCTGTTCCTGGTGAACGGTGAGGGTTCGCTGAGCATCAACAGAAACGGTGAATATCAGCGCATCTACCGCGTGGGCGAGGAACTGACCGAGCTTGCCCACGGCGACAGCGAATCGTCGCCCGCGTACAGTGTGCTCTTGCAGCATTATGACGGGACGACGAACTCGTTCGGTGAGAAGATGAACGCGGAGCCGATGCTCATCAACATCTACTTCGGCGCGAATGAGATCCCGATGAACCCGGAGGCGGCGCAGTGGTCGTCGATCATCTCGCGTGAACCGCCTTCGGAGAACGATACGCTCAGCGTCTTTGTGTACCCGGACGAGGACGCCAAGGCTGACCCGACCTTCGGCCCCATAGCGTCGATCGAATACACCAATACGTCGGATGAGACGATCCGGGTCTCCAGCGGCGACATGATCATCGGCGGGAACGGCATCAGTGCGACCGGCCTGAACCAGACCACGTATAACGGCCAGAAGGTCTACTACATGACCGGGATCAACGCGAGCAGATTCAAAGCGCTGCAATCTGTCACACTCTTTGAAGGCAAGGGCAGCGGCATCCAGGGTACTGTGCGCGCCGTGGTGCGGCAGATCCGCAGCGGCGTCGTGATCCGGACGTGGGAGCTTGAGCGTACCGGCAGCACCAATCGCTTCGGCCTTGAGCTGAGTGCGCTGACCTCGGTGAGGACGGAGCGGAAGCAGCAGCTCCAGCTCCAGCTCGGCAACGATGTACCCAAGATGACGCTGTCGGACAAGAACAATCTCGCGGTGGCGGTGTTGTACCGCACGGACGACATCACCGGCGCGGAGCTGCGTTCGCCGTACATCTATCTGACCGACAAGCAGTACACTGAGATCAGCCCGGGTCAGGTGATCGACCTGACCTTCGAGGAGAAGTGCGTCGGCGAGATCACCGGCATCAACATCGTGGGAATGGGTGAAGTCACCGGCACGATCGAATTGGCGCGTGTTGTTGATTACGAATACAGCCTGGACACCAGAGGAATCGATTCGATCCATGCCGAGTATGGCTTTACCACGCCGACGACGATTTCGGGCGTGCCGAACCGGATGATGCACAACGGCACCGTCGGTCTGCTGACGCTGGACTTCGAGACCGGCGAACCGGCAGAGGGCATGCATGAGGGCGGTGGAACGGACGCTCCTGTGAGCCTGACGGTGGGCTTCTTCGACGTGTATGGCAACCTCATCCAGAGGAACTACAGCGACATTCGTCCTTATCTGATCGACGGAGCCGTGAACTTCCCGAGCAATAGCAAGACGACGGCCCGCCTGATGATCAAGGATATCGCGCAGTTGCGCTGGATCGAGGTGGAACCCAAGAGCGATATCCCCTCCGATACGGCGAGCTGGACGCTCAACAGCATGAGCGCCCTGCTGGGTGACAGCGGCAAGCCCACAGACCGTGTTGTCAAGAAGATCGTTCGTGAGGGCACACCCCAGAAGATCATCTTTGCCGACGTCACGCTCCACGCAAAGGCAACCACCGAGGGTGACAGCGAGACGACCGTCAAGTTCAGCGAAAACGGTGTGCTGGATATTCTTGCGAAGTCGGGCGGCACCGTGACCATTACGCCGATCCTGTCGGGCAGCTACGATGGCTGGACAGCCACGGCAGACCGCATCGTGGACGGCTTCCCGGCCAGCGCGAGCACGACCATCAGCGTGGACAAGGACAAGATCACGTTCACTGCGCCCGAGAATACGACCGGCTCCACGATCCAGTATCGGATCACCGTGCGTGCGGTTGAGTCGCCGGAGATCTATACGACCGTGAACATCGGCGTTGAGAACGCGCCGCCTGCCACCACGCAGGAGGGTGTAGTCGAAATCACGACCGAGCCCGAGACGACAACCACGCCGAGTACCACGACGACTCCGGAGACGGGAACCGCGCCGGAAACGACGGCACCGGAGACAACAACCACTCCGCCGGAGACGAGCTCGTCGGATACCACAACCTCGTCGGAGACATCAACTCCGGAGGATACCACAACTTAATCGGATACCCGAGTTTCCCCGTAGGGGGGAGATATGGAGCCAGCTGCCCAAAGGATTCAACCGGAGGGCAGCGGATCCGTCTTGAACCCGAGTATCGGCCTGGGGGTATAACCTATGGAAAAGCAAAGCATCAAAAAACCTCTGATCATCACCCTCGCGGTGCTATTAGGAATTATCATCATCACCGTCGCGGTCACGCTGATTTTGCGTGGCCGCGGCGGAGCCACCTTTGGCGGCAGCGATGTTGCGTATCCCTATACCTGGACGGAGCGGGATGACGGCAAGATCAGCCTGAAGATCAAGACCGGGGACGCGGCGGGAGCCGCGTGGAGCGTCATGACCGCCGATGGCACCGTGGCAACGATAAGCGTCGGTCGTACCAGCGGCAAGGAGACCGCGGTCACCATTTCGCCCGAATCGGTGGGACTTGAGGACGCGACCCTGGAGCTGATGAGCGGGGAGGAGCGGCTCGCGGAGCTGGCTCTTAGCATAGAGGTCAGCAACGTGAACGACAGCCTTGTCGCGACCATCGCAAACCACAGCGAGCGCGCCCTGCAGACGACCGTGCGCGGCGGCGAGGAGACGGGCCATGCCTTTACCGTGCGCAGCAGCGACAATGGCCTGACGATCTTCGTCGAGGATACGGAGGGTCTCACAAGTGAAGGGGCGATGTGGGATTCCGAGAGCAGCAACACAATGGTGGCTTATGTGTCCGAGATCAACGTTTCGGACGACGGTGTTACCGTCCATCTGGATTCGAGAGTCAACGGCAGTGCCGAGGTGACAGTTTCCAGCGTGCGAGACAGCATCCTGTTTGTGTTCGACGTGCAAGTTGTCGGCGGTGAAATGACGCTGACCGACAGCCGCGTAGAGACGCTGGCAGAAGAGACGGAGGAAGAAGACGAAATCACCGCAGCGGAAGAAACCGCCGTGGCGGAAGGAACCATCGCAGCGGAGGAAACCACCGCGGCGGAGAGCGGGGTACAGCCGTGAAGGACGAGAAGAAAGCGGAAATCAAGCGCGTGCTGCTGGGCCGCACCGTGCTCGGTGAGGATGGGCGGCTGGTCGCACTCCCGGCGGGTACGTTTTTGCGCACGCCCATTGGCATCGGCGACGGCGCGGACGCGGTGCTTCTGTTCGGGATCACCCGCCGTATTCGGCACTATGCGTCGAAGGACGGCAAGGCGCGCATTGTCGAGGCTGCGAAGAAGTCGATGCAGAATATCGGCCGCGGCCTTTATCTGCTCGAACAGCCGGAGTCGACCGCATGCCTCATTCGTTATATTTTGACGCGCCCCGCGGTGCTGGTGTTCACTTGGGAGGACGGTATGCCCATGCTGACGGCGTGGACAGGCCGCGGACTCACGGGCTGGATTTCTCTGCGCCGCGCGATCAAGGCCTTTGAAGAGGGCTTGCCGGATTCGATCGCGGCGGCGGAGGTGAAGCCGTCCGAGGTGGAAAAGGAATCCCGCAAGGCGAACAAGGAAGAAAAGAAGCGCCAAAAAGCCGAGAAGAAGGCGGAAAAGAAGACGCAGCGGGACGCAAAGAAGGCGGCAAAGCAAAAGAACAAAAACGGCGCGCAGCCGCAGGCGGAGCCGACGGTGAGCGCCCCGGAGCCGCAGAAGGAACCGACACCGCAGAGCGAGCCGGACAGCACAGACAAGGCATAACACGGAGGAATCAGGATGGCATTGGACCTGACGCAGCTCAAAGAAGACTTTCACACACCCAAAACCGAGGTCACCGAGCAAACAAAGATGAGATACGGCAAGGTGCGAAAAAAGATGGAAGGGGTTTTTTCGCAGATCGGCGTCTATATCAACGAGGAAGGCTTTGAGAAAACAAAGTCCGGCGCGTTCCGCTTCTTTGAGTTCGGGGAGAACGGCTCGATCATAAACGCGCTGGAGAAGGGCGAAGATGTGAAGTCCGAGGCGTTTCTCGATAAACTGGCGAAGGGCAGCGTCTTTGCGTTTCCCGCGGGACAAGAGAAGCCGGTGCAGATCTCGCTTGACGACTATGGTGAAATTCGCTTCAGCAAGCCGCTGGACAATATTGTCGTCGCGAAGCAGCCGACTGCGCCGGTCAAGCCGCAGGAGCCGGTGAAGCCGAAGCTGACCGGCTGGGCGCGCTTTGCCAACGCGATCACGTTCGGACGCGCGTATAAGAAAGAGGTCCAGGCGTACAACGAGTACCCGGGGAAGCTGGAGCAGTACAACCAAGACCTGAAGCAGTATCAGCGCGACGAGCAGCAGTATCAGCAGGACTATACACAATTTGAAAAAGATATGGCCAAGCAGGCGATCATGCAGATTGGACTCAAGAAAAGCCAGCTTGAGCGCAGTAAAGACGACATATCTGCCGAGATAGCCGTCGAGCGCCGGAAGGAAGAAGCGCTGTTCGACGCGGTAAAGAACAAAAATTATGTTTCCAAGCTGGACGCCAAGCTTGAGTCGATGAGCAACTACTATCGTCCGAAGCCGGTTCAGAACATGGAGATCACCGGCAGCAAGAATGGGCAGGCTTACACGCAGGAGCAGTTTGACCAACTCAAGCCCATTGATATATCGGGGATCAAGATCGGCGGCAAGCAGCTCACGGACGACCAGTTCGCTGCGCTTGCTATGTGCGCGGCGCTGATGCCGATTATTGCCGGAGAGGAGAAGGCTAACGAATACGGAAAGATACGTCCGCTTACGAGTGAGGATCAGGTAATTGTCAGCAACACATTTTTTACATGTGATTTGGGGAAGGACAACATCGGCGACCCGAAAAACAACCAGTTCAGACCGCGTGAGAAAGCGGGAGCGTTTTTTGGACCGATCATCAATACCGGACGGGAATATGCTTTACACGCGCTGCAGGAATACCAGAAGGGCAGGCCCGTGCTGTTGGGCAAGCTGATCGCCTATGGCGCAAAGTTCGAGATGCAAAACCAGAAGCACCAAACTCTTGATCAGACGGCCCAGCTGATGAACGACGTCATGATCGGCCGTGTCGCGGACGTGGCGTTTGCGGATCGGGAGCTCACTGCAGCGGCGGAAAAAGGGGGCATGACGCCTCAGATGCTCTGGGGGTTAAAAGGCACGCAAAAGCTTGTCGACGTCTACCGTGAGAATGAGCGCGCGGAAACGTTGCTGCAGCTGGACAGCAATAAGCAGTTCGCGAAGGGGCTCAGCGATGAGGAGCGCGCGGAATGCATCAAATCGCGTCTGCATTATGAGACGGTCAATGAGAGCATCAGACAGCATAAAGAGAAGATTGAAAAGAGCGAAGAGTATAAAAAGGCGCATGATGCGGCGATAAAAAACGTAGAGGAGAAGACGAAAGCGCAGCCCATATTAAATCAGGAAGAAGGAGAAACCGTAGAAGAATTTGTCCGGCGTTCCCAGGAGCGGAGTGAAAAGTTGGCAAGAGAGGCATTGATTGCGCAAAACAGATTGGACTTGGTAGAAACCAAAAATTTTGGCATGCCGGATATTTTTATGTATGCGTCGGCAAAGGACGGCATAGAGCAGCTGACCAATGCTCTCATTCCCAATCAGGATAAGCTGATGAAGCTCGAGGGCAAAGAGCTGGAGAACGCGCTCAAGGACCCGATGTTGGCCAGCAAAAGTCTGGCGGATGCGAAAAAGGAGACGCAGAAGGCGGAGCCCGTCGTGCAGAAGCAGGTTGTAAAGGCCAAAGACACGGGAGACATACAAGTTTGATCAGAGGCGAGGGGGGTGAACAATGGCGATCGACAAATCATCTTACAGCAGAGACTACATGTCGCCCAAGGAAGAACTCAAGGAAGACGAAAAGGTTGACTATACGTCCGCTCCGCATTACTTCAAAAAGAAGCTGTTTGATAAGATGGGGATCGATCTCGACGCAATGACCAGAAAAGGACGCGATGTCGAGAATACGCTGCGATTCTATGAGCTGACCGCGGAGGGCGAGCTGAAGGACCCCTTTGAGGACGGTACGGAGCTGAGCTCTAACGACTTTCTGGATAAGATGGCGCTGGGTAAGATCATCGGGTTTCCCTCCGGCGAAAAGTATCCGGTTCAGATGCAACTGCTTGGCACGTCGCCGGAGTTCAGCAAGCCGCTGGAGACCATTCCCATGCCGAAGCCGCAGGAGCCGCCGAAGATGAGCCGCTGGACGCGCTTTGCCAATTGGTTCACCCGCGGCCGGGCCTACAAACAGGAGAAAGCGGCGTACGATCAACAGTTCAGTGAGTATCAGCAGAAGCTGGAGCGCTGGCAGAAGAATACGAACGCATTTCGGACCGCGTGCGAAGCGCGCACACCGGAGATGCTCAAGCGCGAGGAACAGGAGTATCAGAGGGAATTCGACCTCAGGGAAGAGACGAAGCAGCGGGTGGCACAGGAAGAGGAGCGAGAAGAAGCCCGCGCCAAAGTCCAGAACATGCAGAGCGAAAAGCCGGTTTACAGCATCGACCAGTACCGGAACACCCTTCGGGAATGTTATGGGGCAACGCCGGTTTTCCACGAGGAATTTTGCGGCGCAGGTAAATCCTATACGAAGGCGGAATTTGACGTGCTGCAGGATTACGGGAAAGAAGCCCGGGACACAGGGATCACCGAGGAGCAGTTCACGGCGCTTTCCATCTTTGCGGCGTTTGCGACCGAAATCGGCGGGAAATATCATCCGGAGAGGTATCCCGGTATCACGCAGGAGGAGAACGCGAGACTGTCGGTCAGTATGTTCACGGATACGGTGAACTTCGGAAAGGTGACCTCACGTGGCTCACATGGCGAAGTTTACGGAATCGTCGTGCAGCCCGCGCGCGCGGAAACCGTGAAAGCGCTGCGGGAATATCGGAACGGGCAGAGCGACCGGCTGGCGCAGCAGATCGCCAGAGGCATGGACACGCTCAGCAACCACTATGCCGGCAAAGAACTTGAGAGGGAGCTGTTCCTTTCCGTCACCTCTGTGATGTCCGATGCGCTGGAGCTTCTGGAAAAGGACAAAGATCTGATGGCGAAGACCAGAGAAGCCATGAAGGGCTTCGCCCAAAAGGACCATCCGGAGGCCAAGCCGGAGGAGCTGGAAGAGCAGGTCAAGCGCAGCTTCGCTCTTGCCAAGGGGCAGAGGACCGCGCTGGAACTTACGCGCAAAAACGAAAAAGCGAAGGAACTGCTCAACGGAGAGCGTTTGGGCCTTTGCCAACTGACGCCGGAGGAGAAGAAGCAGTGCATCGACGACCGCGTTGCCTTTGAAGCGGTCAATGAGTTCACCAAAGAGGACGTCTATCTCCAGATGAACGATGAGAAGTATCTCGCCGGGATGAGCGAGGTGCAAGAAGAGATGACTAAGGCAACGATGACCGGAGATGCGGAACTGCTCACCCATGCGACGGTGAAAAACAACACCCTTACGGAGAATCTGATCAGCGCGCCGGAGGCGATCGTTATGATGGGCGCCGACGATCGGACGGTGAGCGCCATTGTGAAGGAAGCGCTTCCCAACCGCGAGGGGCTGTATCAGCTCTCCGGACAGGAGCTGATCAACGCGCTGAACGCGGAAAAGCTCTTTGACCGGAATTCGCCGTACATTCAGAAACCGAAGACGGCGGAGCCTGCGGTGCAGAAGGCCGTCGAAAAAACGGCGGACAAGAGCGCCGAAATTGGCTGACCTCTTTTTCAGGTACGATAGAATCAAACATTTTTTGGAGGATAAAAACATGCTGAACATGAAACTCATCAATCGCGACACCGAGGGCGAGTTGAAGCTGATCGGCCGTCTTGACACCAACACCGCCGGAGACGCGGAGGAGCATATGATCGCCGCGGGTGAGCGCTTCGATACGCTGTACCTCGACATGGCGGAGCTGGAATACGTCTCCAGCGCGGGCCTGCGCGCGCTCAAGCGCGCGCACCTCGCGATGCGCCGCAAGGGCGGCTCGCTCGTGATCAAGAACGTGAGCAAGGCGGTTATGGAGGTTTTCGAGATCACCGGCTTTGCGGGGATGCTCAAGATCGTCTGATCCATGGCGATGCCGGGACGATAGATAAGAGAGTCAAAAAAACCGGAACAACCAACCGAACGCGGCGGGAAAGGCGGGATTTGCATGGCCATAGTAACGATGGACTGGGATAGAGAGAGAAAACGCAAGGAGGAGCTGCTTTGGCAGAAGATCCTCATGTACTACATGTACCAGGAGTATGTAGTAAAGCCGCAGCAGCAGGCGGAGGTGGAGATGCGCAATGCATACCGCTCGATACACGCCTTTTTGATCCAGAACGGTATTTTGAACCGCCTGCTTCAAAGGGTCGGAAACGAGCCGAGCCCTGCGGAGATACTGATGCAATTTGCCCAGTATGAGGCCCCGGACAGCCCGCTGGGCGAGCTGGCGCACGAGATGCGCAAGAACCCGCCCTCCGAAGCGAAGGTGGCGAAGGCCATCGAACGTGTGGTTGTGGAGGAGCCTTCGCGCATGATCGAGGCGGCGGCAAAGGAAAAGGAGCGCCGCACGGAGTGGCAGCGGGCGCACGCGAAGGAGATCAAGGACGCCGGCGACTTTGAGATCGTCGACCCTGAACGCGTGCGCTACGAGCGGCTGCTCGAGATGAAGATGAAGTTCCTGCGCGTTGTTATGCCGCCGGAGCTTTACAAGGAACTGGCACATAAGCTGGAGACCGGGGAGTACACCATCAGCCCGGAGCAGCTGAAAGAGCAGGAAAAGCAGCAGGAGCAGCAAGAGAAGAAACAGCAGGTCAAAAAGGACTACGAGACCTACACGAAGGAAAAGCGGGTCGAGCCGAAGGAAAAGGCGGGCAAGCTCGCCAACGCCGGCGACGTATACAGCGCCGCGGCGTATATGATCGCGGCGTACGAGCAGAAGGACAACCCGGAGTTCGACGAGAAAAAGGCGGACGCCCGCGCGATGGAGCTCAGCGGCTCACGCGCGTTCAAGGCGTACATGAAGGGCCACCCCGGCAATCTGCTGGCGGCGGCGCGTGGCACCGCGATCAAGGAGACGAGCGAGGGTGTTACGGCGCTGGACGCCGACCTGAGCCGCCGCGACGCGGTTCTGTCCAAGACGCGCGACAGCCTCAAGAAGATGGCGTCCGGTAAAACGGCGTGCTTCCATAAGATGCTCAACGCGCTGGACCACTTTGTGAACGAGGACACCGAGCCGAGCAAGGACGAAAAGAACTCTCTGGTGAGCGCGCTGGGCGAGTACATCGCCAAGGACGGCTCCCCCAAGAGCCGCGAGTACGACAAGGAATGCTTTACGCAGGCGATGTGCTCGGTCAAGGCGCTGCTGCCGGACAAGGAATTTGAAAAGGTGGTTGAGCACGTCAACGAGGGCCGCGCTCCCAAGGTGAAAGCGGCGGACTTTGATCTGGAGCCGGACGGCCCGGAGTTGGTGTCGGATGGCCCGGAGCCGGAGCCGATGCCGGAGCCGGTGCTGACACTGAAACCGAGTAACAATAACAGCGATTGGCAAGCTTTTTAAGCATTCTATATAGCAAGGAGAAACGAAAATGAAAAACGCAAAGAAACTGGCCGCCCTGCTTCTGGCGGCGATCATGGTGATGGCGCTCGCTGCCTGCGGCAGCAAGAGCGCGAACGAGGGCAGCGACAGCCTGTACGTCGGCACGGCGATGCAGGACGAGGGCGCGGCGGAAGCTGCCGAGCCCGCCGTCGAGTCCTCTCCGGTCATCGCGGCGGTTTACGAGAAGTTCGTCAACGGCGAAAGATTTTCGGAGCTGCAGGAGATGTACGCCGGCTACGCGCATTTTGAGACCGCACTCAAGGGCGACGCCATTGAGCTCACCGCCATCTCGGACAACGAGTGGTACGATTCCATGAACGGCACGTGGGAGTATGTGCTCGACGGAGACTACATCACTCTGACGTCCGGCGCGGACAACTATACCGGCGCGTCGGTGTTCTCATGCATCATCGCGGCAGTCGCGGAGTATCTGGGCATGGACCCGGAGCTGGTCGGCCTCTATACCTCCGCGGTGGCGTCGCAAAAGCTGGAGAGCAAGTATTTTATCGTGGATCACGATGAGGCCGCGAACGTGATCACGGAGAAGATCTATGTCGCCGGCCCGTTCGATATGCAGGACGCGCTTGACACCGCCTATATCACCGAGGAGCAGGCGGCGGATATGGGTCCGCTGGGGGAGAACAGCACCAGCACGGTCATGAACGCCGGCAAGGTGTCGATGACGATCAACGGCTCGCGGGATTCCGTGGACTTTGACGTTGCGGAGTACGGCGGCAACACCGAGCTGACCTACAAGTCCTTGATTTCGGCGGTCAAGGGCATGCAGCCGGTGGGCTATGAGGAATTTCTCGCCAACTACACCGCTCTCGAAGAGGTGGAGACGGAGCGCTATCAGGTGAAGTTCCTGACGGACGAGGACGAGGTCCCGTTCGCGTTTGAGGACTTCAGCGACAACTACCGCTTCGTGCAGCTGCACTTCGGCGAAGCCGAATGAACCTTGTATTGATGATGAGCGCGTGGATGTTCGTCTGCGCGCTCATCGGAACCATATACGGCGCGCTTCACTTCCTGGCGAAGAAAAGCGCGCTGTATCTGCAAATGATCGCCTGCGGCGTGGGCTGTCAGATGTTTGCGCGATTGTTCGACGTCATTTACCTTGCGTTGAACGGGGAGCTGCACCGGGAGTTCAACATCGGCATGCTGGGCATCGTCGGCAGCTTTCTGTTCATCCTCTCCGCCAACTACGGGCAGATGGACTCACTGGTGGACGACGGGAGCGCGGCGCTGCGGCCGACGCGCCGCCGGGCGTTGCTCGCGCCTGCGGCGATCCTTGCCCTGTACGTGGCTTACTGCTGCGCGGAGCAGGATCTGCGCCTGCGCCTCGCGGTGGGACTCATTACGGCGTTCATCCTGCCCACGGTGTACTTCAACTTCAAGCACCTGATCATCTACGACGTGGAAAACGGCGTGATCCGCTGCATCCGCTCGTATAACCTGCTGGCGCTGGCGTATGGATTTCTGGTGCTCTTGGAGTTTATCTTCGGCTATCTGTCGCTTACCGTGCCGTATGTGCTGGTATGCGTCGGCGTCGGCGCAGTGACGCTCGCAATGATGCCGATGCTGCAAAGGGGGTGGGCGCGTGGGCGGCAGTAATTTGAGCTACGTGATGTACGTCTGCTTCCTGATCCCCATGTTGCTGGCATTGTTCAGCCTTGGGCGTTGGGAGCGGCTGGTCGTCAGCTGCATCCTGATCGGCGCGACGGTGTGCCTCGCCGTGTCGGAGGTCAACGCGTTGCTCTATGGGCTGACCGGGCGGGATATGCTGTACTACACGACCACGATCTCACCCATCGTGGAGGAGATCGTCAAGGCGCTGCCGGTGCTGATCTACGCCTTTGCAGTGTCCAGCGACCGGGATAGGCTCATTTCCATTTCCTTTGCCGTGGGGCTGGGCTTTGCGATCATGGAGAACATGATCATCTTTACGCAAAACCTCAATGATATGAACGTTATGTGGGCGATCGTCCGCGGCTTCGGCGCGGGGTTGATGCACAGCGTCTGCACCGTCGCGGTCGGCATCGGCATTTCGCTTGTGCGGACCAAGAGAAAGCTGTTTTACTGCGGCACAGCGGCGCTGCTGATGATGGCGATCACCTACCACGCGATCTTCAATACCATCGCCCAGTCACCATACCGCACGCTGGGCTTTGCGATCCCCGTACTGACCTACATCCCGATCCTGTACTTCTGGATCGGGCGAAGGAACAGAAAAACGACTAATAAAAAAAGAAAGGAGCTTCCTGTATACTTGGAACGTGACAGGAGTTGACGCAAAAAGATACCTCAAGTAGATTTGAAACATCACTGACTCGCCGTTGGTGAAATTCAAAAGTACAAGAGGTATCTGAGATGAATCG